>Ga0209880_1000080_pt1 | contig 18374 bp, 15 predicted proteins | sample PersoiDNA2013191_FD_185803 | JGI IMG/M metagenome (GOLD analysis project Ga0209880, IMG submission 185803) | Permafrost soil microbial communities from the Arctic, to analyse light accelerated degradation of dissolved organic matter (DOM) -... | ecosystem: Environmental > Terrestrial > Soil >... | reverse complement strand
CAGGCAAAACAAACCTAATTATAGGAAGAAGCGGGTCAGGCAAAACTGTACTTCTTAAATCGATTGTCGGTCTTCATGAGATAGAAAGCGGAGAGATCTGGTATGAGGACACATTATTTAATAAGCTCGATTTTAAAGGGAAAAAAAAGATCAGGACCGAGATGGGTATGTTATTCCAGGGAAGTGCATTATTTGATTCATTGACGGTTGAACAGAATGTCATGTTTCCTCTTGATATGTTTACTGATCATACATCTGAAGAGAAAATTGAAAGAGTAAATTTTTGTCTCAACAGAGTAAACATCATCAATGCTAACAATTTGTTCCCCTCTGAGTTATCGGGTGGTATGAAGAAAAGAGTTGCAATAGCAAGAGCAATAGCTCTGAATCCAAAGTATCTCTTTTGCGATGAACCCAATTCCGGACTCGACCCAATTACTGCAATACTGATCGATGCACTCATCAAAGAACTCACAGAAGAGTATTCAATGACAACAATAGTAAATACTCACGATATGAATTCCGTTATGGAGATCGGAGAAAAAATCGTTTTTATAAGCGACGGGGTTAAATGCTGGGAAGGGAATAAAAACGATATTCTCAATTCAGACTGTGAAATACTTAACGATTTTGTATTTGCAAATTCTCTTGCTAAAAAGCTCAGAACCGCAAACAAATAATCATTTTTTAAATTTCTTTATCTCCTCGTAATCGATATATTCACCTATCTCCTTCGAAACTTTCTTTTGAGGAACTTTATCCTTGTTAACCGCTTTCTGTTTGTCACCTGAAGATTTATCTTCTTGCCCAAACCTTACGAAAGACCTGATTAACAGATAACCTATTATGCTGAGCAATACATAACGAATAAGAATCATACTTGTTAATTTATTATTCAACCAGTAACATTGGCTTATCATTCTTTTCCCTGATCCTGTTCCCGAAAACCAGGTTCATTCCTAATCTTAAATTAATAGTATTCCAGTTTGCCGGAACCATAACATTACTCTTATCATTCTTTATTTTATTCCACATTATAGGAATTCTGTCACTAAGCAGGTAGAACTGAATTATTCCGGCTCTGAAAGCCACCCCTGCACCAAGATTATCGTAACGATGATTTTCAGCTGTATAACTTATACTCGTGGAAAATGCATTGCCCAGATTTAAATTGGCCGATAAAGTAAGAGCTTCACGTAACTGTTTACCTATTATTCTGCTGTATGACAGTAAGCCTACAGAGAATCTCTTCGTAACATTATAACTCCCACCTAAAGAAATACCGAATGGAAGATAAGTAGTAAAGGGCGCTTTTGTGTTGGAAACATTAAATGCGTTTTTAAGAGAATCCAGCATATCTTTTCCAACTTCATCAATGGTTTTTGTGCCATTTATAACATCGAGCATGTTTAAGCCGCTAAATTTAAACTGGTTATAGGTTTTCAGGTTGGTAACATCATTTTTCCATCTGATAAAACCCAGATCAGTAACCGATGCCGAAAGAACAATCCTGTCAGTTAAATCGAACGTAGCGCCGATATCCAGGCCAAGACCTATGTTCTTTTTCCCTGAAAAGAAGTCAGTTGCTCCGGCGGATGTCTTAAACCTGCTATCATCAAAAACCACACTGTCGACATTATGTTTTGAATTCATATAAACATTGACCGGACCACTCATATTAACAGTCAGGTTGGCATCGAGGGTATGACTATAATCATCATTTACGGTTATCCCTAATGATTTGTTATCAATAGAGGCAGCTGCTATTCCAAATAACAGTTTTCCTTTTATACCAATCCTCAGTTTATCTGTAAAATTTCTTGAGAAGCCCACTCCAAATTCATGGTAATATTTTATATCTCCTCTTAACGAGGACAAATCTATTTTCTTTCCGGCAAAACCTTCATTTCCCTTTAGAGCGAGTCTGAAAAGGTCCCCCGGCAGTACAATATTACCCTGAATACGTTCATTTATATCAAGAAAAACATACCCATCATTCCCCACTGAAAATCCAACTCCTAAAAGTTGAACCGTAGTTTCCTGTTCCAGGGAATTCTTGTCTTTTATCTTTGCAAGAAATTTATCTGGATTATAGTCGGGATGAAGAAAGGATATTATTGAATCTTTAGGCTGACCCTTAATGAATACATCATTGAAGTTAACAAAATTATTGTTTATGTTCAGATTAATACCTGACATTCCCGGTAATCCTATATAGACTTTGTTAGATGGTCTTAGTGCAGGATTTAACAGATGGTTCTGAGGCAGATTCATAAAATACAATACCTGGCTGTTCTGAGCCGATGCGTCGGCAATAATAACTGCCAGTATTAATATCAGAATGTATTTTGTTTTCCCGGTCATATTACTTGTTTATAGATGTTCACTTAAAATTTATATCAGGTTTTACAACCAGGGCTGCATTGAAATTAATCCTGTAATCAGAATAGATTTTAACTTCCTGTGGAGTGGTTCCTGTTGTATTGAGTATTACCGTGAAGATAATTTTATCTGCTTTATTCACATTGCTGAAAAAAACGCTGGTAAATTCAAAACTAGTAGTGGTTTCAGTTACACCACTAGCCTTGCCATTGCCATCGATGGGCGCCGGATCTAAGTGTTTGGTTGCTTCAACAGTACTCTTCTCAGTTTTTGTTGATGAATCGTAAAGGCTCATTTTCAAAGTAGCTCCCAGAGGGAAACCATTTTTAGCAGATACATTTATCCGTAACAACTGAAAGTCTGCAGGATCCAGAGGATTATCCCCACTATTGTTTTTTATAAAATTATTTACTGTATCCTTAAACTGCAGATTATTAAGTGACAAGTCCATGGGTACATCAATTTCAAGCGATCCTGTCAGCCGGTTGGCGCCTATTGCATAATTCTCGATTCCTTTGTCTTTTACAGTCGACGTGATAACAGCAGTACCGGAATAGTTAATTGTCTCAGGAGGAAGTGAAATCAGATCGGGCAGGTTCGAGTTGGATTTGTCTATTATAAATGTAGTTGTAACTTCCTGCTGAACAGGAAGGTTGGGTTTTGACAATGTAAATGGAGACAGATTAAGGGGAACAGTACTGTTTTTGCCTTTTGCTGTGACATTTAAACTTATTTTTACAGGATCAGGAAATGAGTTCGTATAATTAAACTTTATTGAAGGATTAAAGAACTTAACAGTTCCTGAGATGTGATTCATAACATCTCCCAGATTAAGGTCATAGGAGTTGGGATCAATTGTTGCAGTCTTCTGAATTGTTGCCTTGGTAAAATCTGACAATTTTAAATCAATAACAGAGTCTTTCTTAAAAACGAGTATAACCAGCTTATCCTTATCAAATACCACAGTATCACTCGATTTTACAACATCACTGAATGAGATGTCGCCTTTAACAGCAGATATCGCCAAAGTAGGTGAAATATGGGCTTTCTTTGAGAGCATTCTCATATTGTAAGTCTCTTTAATGCAGCCAGTTATTAAGAGACCCATGATCATCAAAATAAACAGTAATGATCGCTTTATCATAATTTTTCTTATTTAATTTCTGTATCTATTTTATAATTATAAAGGAACCTGTCTGTACCACCGACAATAAGATGCCATCCGCTCTTATCCGATAATTTTCCGATTGAGAACATGGATGCGCCTCTCAGAGGAAATCCATTCATTGTTTTTCCATTCTTGCCTATGAGATAAATCAGATTCTTTTTCACATCAATAACACCGATTTTTCTATCGGCAGTTGAAAAGATAAAATTAATCGGTCCACCAAGGTTATCAGAGCCAAATTCCCGCGTAAAAATCTCCGATAGGTTATGGTTATAAAGATACAATATACCTTTATCAATAAAAATATATTCAACAAATCCATCACCATCCACATCAAAAATATCGAATGAATGTTCACTTGAAAATTTCTTCACACTAAATTTTTTAACACTCCCGTCGAAATATATATGTTGTATTGTACCATCAGGTGATGAACAGACTACAGAGGGATCTGATCCAGGGTTCAATCTCATTGCAGAACCGACAGCTTTGGTAACAGGTTGATTCAGATTCATCCTTTTATTTCCAGTTCTGTCAAGAAAATAAACAGCATTTTCATCCGCGGCGACAATATAATCTTTCCCTGAAACTTTAAAATAATTTATCTCGGCTTTTACATTTCCGGTAGTCCTGAAGGGTTTCCATCCCTTCACAACACCTCCTGTTTTGTCGTACGAATATATCATTTTGTCTTCACCGGCGATAAATAACCTGTAATTCAAGTTATTGTCATAGTCGAACATAACCATTGAGTTTGTTGCCGGCGATCTGAGTTTTACCGGATATCTCTCAACATAGTTGCCATTTCTGTCGAGTAGATGAATATAGTTTCTGCCTGAAAACAGCAATTGATACTTCCCGTTCCGGAAATAATCAATCATATAAATTGTGCTTACGATCCTCTCATTTAGTGGTACTTTCCACAAAACACGGCCGGCTGCATTTATCAGGTATGTATTGTTTTTCATATCCTGAATGAAAATTTCTTTCGCTCCGGTAATATGATTAGTAAAAAAGAATGGTTTTATACTTGCGATAGTGTCGAGCAGAGTCTCCCATTCCGTGTTTGATTCTTCCCTGGCCACTTCTTTGAATTTGATGGAAAGGCTATTATAAATCATGCCATTACTCGATGCAAACTGATATCCGGCAGCCTGAATTTTATTAAGTGAACTTTTATTCGATTTGAGTGCATGAATAATATCTTCATTCAGAAACCCTGAAAGGTAATCGGTAATATGTGACGGAATACAAAAGAAAAAATACCCGGCCCGGGTGGGCAATGTATTTTCGAAATCCCTGTATGTCAGGTTATTTGCAAGAGTTTTGTTGAGGATATTGTCATAAAGTAATTTTGAAATAGTTACATAGGAGCTACCGGCAATCATGAAATTATCATAAAATGTAAAGTAGGTCTCATCAAAATCCGGGGCGAATCCGTTTAGCATTACCCTGATCAACCCCTTAAAAGAGGTCTTATAGACGGGGATCTTAACCTGATCATCCGGTTCAAAATAGAGAATTTCATTTTTGGCACCTACCTCTTCAAGGAAAACCTGTTCAGCCTGAACGCGGTTAGTTAATTCATAAATAATCAAAGTATTATCACTAACCGGTTGTCCCTTGAGATCAATTATTGCCCTTGTTATCTCCTCTCCGGTATATGGTTTAATCTTAACAGCGAGATCTGCTGCTTCCTGTGATATTGAACTATCAGATACAATATGCAGATTTAAAGAAGGGAGAATAAGGGTTTCAAAAAGCACAGTCGCCGACGGCAGAATCTTATAGGTATGAAAATCTCTTGAAGGAAGAGTTTTATACTTGTAAAGTAATTCAGATGAATCTACACTTTCTGTATATCCGCTGAGTACAAGTCCATCTTCGCTGATATATATATCTCCTCCTGCTGTTCCTGCCAGCCTGGCAACATTCTTTACCAATTCTTTTCTCCCGGGAATTAAAAGAGGTCTGATAAAATCCGGAAGATTACGAAAAACTACAAATATTTTATCGGCGTTTTTCCCGGAAGCCAGTAATACCCTTGTGAATCCCGGAACATTTCTGATATCACTCCCACTTCCTGCCTGGATACCTGCTTTTTCAACCAGCGCTTTCGAATTTGTGCATACCATTAAACCTGATAACAGTGAAATATAAGCTGTGTCTCTGTTGTTCTCTTTAAGAAAAGGAATCTCAATAACCGGATTGCCGTTTAGCCTGATTTCAGTCACATCCTTAATTCCCGATGTGCTTAACATCTCTTTAATATGCCGCGACCTTATGTCACCAGGGACGGGCATAGAAAGCATTGGTAAAATTTTCCCCTTCTTGTCTGTATGAAATGATATTATTGCAGCACTTTCGTTAAATAACTTCTTAAAACTCTGCTTATTCAGCAGATCTGTAAGAAATTTAAGCTGCTGGTTAAACCCATCAAGTTCCCTGACCTTCCCTGCTTCTCCAAATAATCCCCTGCCTGTTGTCAGGGAATTCATGAAACTTTTAAGATCAACCGTCTCTATTAAAATGCAGGCATCCGGAGGAACTGTCTTAAAAGGATCTGTAAATAAATTCTTTCTGCCTTGCTGGAGAAAATATCCCATTATAGCAAGGCCTGAAATCAGGAGTATCACTAATATAATTGCGATCCTTTTCCCCACGTTCAGATTTTTAATAGTTCCATTCAAAATTAACAAATAAAAGATTACATGCGGTGTTGTAGGCAATCAGGTCATAAACCTGGCTTTCTTTTAAGTTAAAATGGACGGTACCCGATTATTTCTCTGACTTCTCTCACGGTTTTTGAAGCACTCGCTCTCGCCTTTTCCGCACCCTCAGCAACAACCTTTGAAAGATATTTATTATCAGAGAGTATATCATTAATCCTGATTCTGATTGGTTCTGTAAACTTTATAATATCCTCAGCGAGTTGTTTTTTCATATCTCCATAACGAATTTCGCATGAGGCATATTTATCCGCGAAAAATTTAACAGTATCCTGTTCTGAAACTACGTTCATAATGGTAAACAGGTTCTTCACCGGTTCTGATAGTTCCTGCCCGGGGGTTGTGGGACCGGTATCGGTAACTGCTCTCATCACTTTTTTCTTTATCTCCTGTGGAGTATCAGAAAGAAAAATACCATTCCCTTCACTTTTGCCCATTTTCCCTGAACCATCGAGACCAGGTATTTTAACAAGCTGCTGGCCAAAATTATAGGCATCGGGCTCCGGAAAATAGTTTACCTCGTACATCATATTAAATCTCCTGGCAAACTTCCGAGTCATTTCAAGATGTTGTTCCTGATCTTTCCCGACAGGTACTTTATTAGCTTTATGAATTATTATATCGGCTGCCATCAATACCGGGTAGGTTAATAATGCCGCATTAATATTATCGGGTTGTTTTCTTATTTTCTCTTTGAATGAAGCGGTCCTTTCCAGTTCTCCTATATAGGCATTCATATTCAGCAAAAGATATAACTCTGAGACTTCCGGTACATCACTCTGAATGAAAACAGTTGCAGCTTCAGGATCAATTCCGCAGGCAAGATATTCTGCCAGGACCTGCTTGATATTCCCGTGAAGGTCTGCGGGTTTAGGATGAGTTGTAAGCGCATGATAATCTGCAATAAAGAAATAGCAGTTATTCTCCTTCTGCATTCTAAGAAAATTCTTTATAGCACCGAAATAATTTCCAAGATGAAGGTTTCCTGTCGATCTGATACCGCTAACAACTGTGTCCATGTACTCGTAAATAAAAAATTCATCGCAAAGCTAATAAAAAAGGCGTAACGGTGTAACGGCGCCTTTGTGCCGTTGAGCCTTTTTTATTACCTTTGCCGGATTAAAATTAAACTGGCCATGGAATCGACAAGACAGAAAAAAGTATCGCGATTAATTCAGAAAGAACTGGCCGATATCTTTCTTAAAAGGGGGAATGAATTCGCCCACGGTAAGTTAGTCTCAATCACAAGAGTAAGAGTCAGTCCCGATCTCTCTTTTGTTAAAGTCTATATAAGCATCTTCCCGGCAACCAATCAGGATGATGTGCTCAAAGCAATACAGGAGTACAGTTCAAAGATCAGATTTGAACTTGGTCAAAAAGTCAGGACTCAACTCCGGATAGTGCCAGGTATCGCCTTCCATATTGATGATAGCCTTGACTATATTGACAAAATAGACAAGTTGCTAAAATCCTGATATATATGAAGTACGAGCCAATTAAAAGATCGCTGGGCCGGTTCTTCGCAGGATCTGTGTTTCTGAGAAAAACACTATATTTTCTTCTTGATCTCCTGCTTCTCCGCACCTGGCATGTTAAAAAAGCATTAAGGAAGATTGCCAGCCAATTTCCCGGAGATATATCTGTACTTGATGCCGGTTCCGGATTTGGGCAATATTCATGGCGTATGAGCAGGATGAACAGCCGTTGGAAGATCAATGCCATTGATATCAACAAGGAACAAATAGACGATTGTAACATTTTTTTCGGAAAAACAGGTTTGGCGGACAGGGTTTCCTTTCACACAGTGGATCTCACAACACTGAACGACCTCAATTGTTATAACATAATACTATCTGTAGATGTTATGGAGCACATTGAAGAGGATGTGCTGGTTTTTCAGAATTTCTATAAATCACTTAAAAACAATGGTATTTTGCTTATATCGACCCCGTCGGATAAAGGAGGTTCAGATGTACACAGCGACCATGAAGAATCGTTCATTGATGAGCATGTAAGAGATGGATATAGTATTAAAGATATAACCGATAAACTTTCCCTTGCCGGTTTCAAAACTGTTGAGGCAGGTTATACTTACGGCAAACCCGGGAATATCTCATGGCGATTGTCTATGAAATATCCGATTAAGATGTTAAACATATCTTATCTCTTTTCCCTTCTTCTCCCTTTTTATTATTTGATTTTCTTCCCTGTTTCGATTATTCTTAACATTTTTGATCTCCGTTTAACTCATACCACCGGAACCGGGTTATTGGTTACCGCCAGAAAACAAGAATAGTGAAACTCTCATTATACATAGCAAAAAGATACCTGTTCGCAAAAAAATCGCGGAATGCAATAAACATTATTTCGACTGTTTCAGTTGCGGGAGTTGCCGTCGGTACAATGGCGCTGATAATTATTCTTTCCGTTTTTAACGGACTTGAAACTATGGTCAGTGCGATCTTTAACACCTTTGATCCGGATATTAAAATAACAGCCGCAGAAGGCAAAACATTTATTGCCGACACTGCACGTCTGAAACTTCTGGCTAACGTTGAGGGACTGTCCTGTTATTCTCTTACAATTGAAGACAATGCTCTGCTAAAGTACGGATCCCGACAGTTTATTGCCACCATTAAGGGTATTGACGAGAACTATGCCATGGTCTCAAATATCGACAGTTCAATGTGGGAAGGTGACTTTATACTGAAAAGCGATAAAGGCCGTCCGTATGCTATCCCCGGCATCGGTGTTGCCCAATATCTTGGGATCAGGGTTAACTTTATAACTCCATTGGAAATAATATTCCCAAGAAAGACCGGAGGTACCAACTTCAATGCTGAAAATTCATTAAATCATAAATTTATATTTCCATCAGGGATTTTTGAGGTCGAAAAAGAATACGATTCCAGGTATGTTTATATCCCACTTGATTTCGCCCGCGAACTTACAGAAATCGATAAGGGGGTAACTACTATTGAGATCAGATTCAAAAAACACGCCGAAACGGTTGCTGTTCAAAAGGATATTATAAAAATATTTGGGAAGGGCTTTAAAGTTCAGAACCGGTATGAACAGCAGGCAATATTTTATAAGGTGATGCGATCCGAAAGGCTTGCTATATTCTTTATTCTTACACTTATACTCATTATCGCTTCATTCAATATCATTGGCTCACTCACAATGCTTATAATCGAGAAAGAGCGTGATATTGAAATACTTAAAAGTCTTGGTGCTGATAACAACCTGATCAGAAAGATTTTCATATTTGAAGGATGGCTTATCTCAATAATCGGAGCATTATCAGGAATTATTCTGGGTTTTATTGTCTGTTGGCTGCAGCAGACCTATGGCCTGGTAAAACTTCAGAGTCAGTCTCTTATCATGGATTCATACCCGGTGGTTATGAAGATAAAGGATTTTATTATTGTTCCCGGAACAGTTCTTTTAATAGGATACTGGGCTGCCTGGTATCCTGTCAGGTATCTTACAAAAAAATACCTCAATAAAGACGTTTGATAATCAATTATTATATTTACAGAATATCCTGATACACACAAGCTAAATGAGGAAGACTCTTAATAAAAAGAATACTATGATCAGGTTTGCTTTACTCATATTGATGATGATTTCGTTAATAACGGGATCTTGTTCCGGCAGGAAGAATAAACTTGATGAAAAAAATCTGATCCCGGAAAAAGAACTTGTTTCATTATTGACGGATATTCATTTAGCGGATGGACTTCTAACCATGTCTAAGATTAGTTCCTGGACTTCCTCACTTGACTCTATATCAACCTATTACCAAGTTATTGAAAAACATGGTTATACAAAGGAAATCATGGACAGAACAATGAAGTACTATTTTATTAATGATCCCAAAAAACTAAATAAGATATATGATGAGGTTCTTGGCATTTTAAGTGAGATGGAATCACGTGTCGAAAAGGAATCAATTGCGGAGATGGCGCATATTTTTAACAAATGGACGGGAAAAGAGTTTTATTTATTACCGGGCCTTTCAGGTAACGACTCAACTATGTTTGATATAACACTTTTCAGACCCGGCATCTATACTCTTACATTTTCTGCTACTCTTTTCCCTGATGACCAGTCACTTAATCCGCGACCAACTATATATTCCAGTTCTCCTGACAGCATAGATACGGGAAAAAGGCTATATGTTAAAACAATTGATTACATAAAAGATGGCCGTCCTCATACATACATTCTTACCTTCCCTCTTCCTGAGAGTAAAATTCGTCATTTAAGAGGCTGGCTCTTTGATTTCGATAACGATCCTTATGCTCTTGAGAAACATGCTAAAATAGAGAATATTTCACTTACCTTCAGCTCAGCTGTGGTATCATGAAACGTTTTGCGGCCCAATATATAATAACCAACTCAGGTCCTCCCCTTAAAAGAGCAGTGATAACTACTGAAGATGATGGGACAATTGTCAGTATTGAAAATACATCAGGTCATCTGAAAGAAATACATTCCACAGAATTTTACAACGGAATTATTATTCCTGGTTTCGTCAATTGTCATTGTCATCTGGAGCTATCCCACATGAAAGATTATTCCTCAAAAGGAAAGGGTCTCGGGGATTTCATCGAACAGATCAGAAGTACAAGGGATTACAATAAAGAAAGTGTATACTCGTCGACATCCTCTGCAGATAATTATATGTATAAGGAAGGTATAGTTTTATGCGCTGATGTCTGTAATACTTCCGATTCCTTCAATATAAAAAAACAAAGCAGGATAAGGTACATTAACCTCCTTGAAGTATTTGGACTTGATCCGGAAAAAGCCGGAAGGCGAATGGATGATATAATCAAAGTCGCCGAAACAGCTAAGGAAATGGATCTTCCGTATTCACTGGTTCCGCATTCGGCTTATTCTATGTCGCTGACTCTATTCAGGCTTCTCAGAAATGAAAGTTTAAATAATAAGATAACTTCCATTCATTTTATGGAATCAGCAGGAGAAGAAGCTTTCCTCAAAAACCAGACCGGGTCTCTGATGTCATCTTACAAACGTTCCGGATTGATCCCTTCGAAACTGGAAATACCTGGAAGCCATACTGATGTAGTACTGAATGAGATAACAAAGTCGGGAAATCTGATTCTTATTCATAATACTTTTGTTGACCGAAAGACCATTAGAATGGTTAAAGAAAGGGAGAATTTATTCTGGTGCCTTTGCCCAAATTCAAATATTTATATCGAAAACCAAATCCCTCCCCTGAATCTGCTTATGGAAGAGGGCTGTGAAATTGTAATAGGAACCGACAGTCTGGCTTCGAACATTAATCTCAGTATTCTTGATGAACTTAAAACACTTCAGTTTAATTTTCCTGAAATCCCGATTGAAGATCTTGTATTCTGGGCTACAATTAATGGAGCTAAGGCACTGGGAGAAGAAGAGCAGTATGGAAGCATTGAACCCGGTAAAAAACCCGGACTTCTGCTTCTTCAGAATGTTGACCTGCAGAATATGAAGTTACTTCATGATAGTTTTGCGACCAGACTGATTTAATGTTAATTTTGAACCCGGTAACAGGAGATAAAAATGGCCACATTTCTTTTTGATGATATAATATTCGGACCGGTTAAAAGCAGGCGGCTGGGTATCTCACTTGGAATAAATTTATTACCCACAAAAAGAAAAATCTGTAATTTCAATTGTATCTACTGCGAGTGTGGATGGACCAGCGATCTTGAAAAAGCCGTGAGCCAACTTCCCGGTCGTGAGGAAGTTTATAATGCTCTTGAACGGAAACTGTCAGAAATGAAAGCAAAGAGCCAGGCCCCCGATGTAATAACTTTTGCAGGTAACGGAGAGCCCACTCTTAATCCGGCATTTCCAGAGATTATTGATGACAGTATTATATTGCGGGATAAGTATTTCCCAAAAGCCAGAATCGCTGTTTTATCAAACGCAACGACAATTACAAACCCCGGGATAAAGGCCGCCTTGTTAAAAATCGATCAGAACATACTTAAACTCGACTCGGCAATTGATTCCACAATTAAACTGCATAATCAGCCAAGAGTTAAAATTAATGTTGAGGAGCTTATAAATAACCTTACCGGATTCAATGGAAAAGTTATTATCCAGACACTCTTTCTGCGTGGGATACATAAAGGGAAAGTAATCGACAATACTACTCCTGTTGAAATAAATACATGGCTTAAAGCAATTGAAAGAATAAGACCCTCTGAAGTTATGATCTATACAATATCAAGGGATACTCCTGAGGGCGCCAGATTAAACAAAGTACCGCTTACTGAACTAAAGAAAATAGCTGCATTGGTAGATTCTATGGGCATCAAAACACAGGTCTCCGGTTAAGATTGAAGAAAAGTTTCAATATACTTATATGTCCCCTTGAGTGGGGATTGGGTCATGCCACCCGAATGATCCCTCTTGCAAGAAAGCTTCAGGAGATGAATCATAATGTTATTATTGGCTCGGGAGAGGAACATCTGTCATTGTTCCGGTATGAAATACCCGGTTTATCATATATCAATTTCCCTGGTTTCAAACCGGGGTACTCACGATTCCTTCCACAATATCTTTCACTTCTTTTTAAAATACCCATACTTCTGTACCATATAATAAGAGAACACTCAGGATTAAAAAAAATTATTGAGAAATATGCTGTTGATATTGTAATCAGCGATAACAGGTTCGGTCTGTGGAATATGAATATCACATCAGTATATGTAACTCACATGCCACTGATCCCTTTGCCAAAGTTTCTGAAGCTCCTGGAACCCATAGGAGTTCTTTTACACAGGTTAATCATTAAAAAATATTCTCTTTGTTTCATTCCCGATTTACCCGGGGATCTTAACCTGTCAGGCAGATTGTCGCATGGCATAAAACTCCCTGATAATATCAGGTATATCGGGATTTTATCAAGGTTTTTAAACCCAGTGCAGTTCCCAAATGAGAATCCGGTAAGCTTTCATCATAACACGGTCATCCTTTCCGGACCGGAACCTCAAAGGGAAATCCTTAAGCAGAAACTTATAACTTTTCTTAAGGACAAAGAGCCTCTGACTATTATGTTTGAAGGGAATCCGGGGAAAAGCGGGGACATAGCCCAAAACGGGAATATTACCTTTTATAGTCACCTTCCTGCTTTCAGGATGAAAGATATTATTGAAAAGAGTGACAGTATCGTTACAAGATCTGGCTATACTACTATTATGGAACTTGTGAGTCTGAACTGCACTGCATTGATTATACCCACACCCGGACAAACAGAGCAGGAATACCTCGCAGAATACCTTTCAGAAAAGGGGTGGTTTTATACTGTTTCTCAGGGTGAAATAAAAGAGGGAATTTCTCTGCGGACAGGAAAGGCCATCTGGCAAAATGAAATAAACAGTCAAAGCGGTATTCTTTTAAATGAAGCTTTAAAAGAAATGCTGGTAGAGCATCATAAAAATTGTTAGTCCAAAAAGTCCTGTGAACAATCCTATCCAAACCTGCTGAGGGTTATGAAGATTAAGTTTCAATCTTGAGAAAAGAACCAATCCTCCTGTAATTATGACTGAGATCAGATACCCTTCTAACGACGTCAACATTTTTAATGAAAGAATTAAAACAAGGCCGATAAGTGCACCTGCTCCAACAGAATGAAGTGAAATCTTCCACCAGAAATTAATCACAGTAACTATAAGCGACAGAAAGAAGGAAGCAAAAATAAACGATTTCAAAAAAACAGGAATGGGGAACCTGAAAATTATAAATGAACTGGCTCCGTAGAGGACAGTAGTAATTATCAAAGGAATATTCCGTTCTCTTCTTTCGCTTAAGGTCCATGAGCTGATAATCTTCTTATGAATAAAAAAAGGTAAAACAGAAAGAGGTAATAAGACATTATTAACCAGCATAATAAGAAATAATAATTTCTTCACGTTAAAAGGAAGATATCCATACAAAGTGGGCGCTGAAAAAATGATTGCCATTCCGAAGACAGGCATCAGTAACGGATGAAAAATTATTGCAATTATTTTTGCAAGTGTTTCAGGGAAATCCCCCGGTTTGTCAGTATTCATCATATCTCTCTCCTAAGTCTTGCTACAGGAATATTTAGTTGTTCACGGTATTTTGCGACAGTCCGGCGAGCGATCTGATATCCCTTTTCCTGGAGGATATCGGTAAGGCTCTCATCTGTCAAAGGTTTGCGTTTTTGTTCATTTTCAATACAATCCTGCAAAATTCGTTTTATTTCTCGTGTTGATACTTCTTCTCCACTATCTGTCTGAAGTCCTTCCGAGAAGAAAAACTTCAGAGGAAATATCCCAAAATGAGTCTGCACAAATTTACTGTTTGCTACCCTTGATACTGTTGAAATATCGAGGCCTGTCATCTCTGCAACATCTTTCAGGATCATTGGTTTTAATCTTGTCTCATCGCCGTCAATGAAGTACTCCTGCTGGTATTCGAGAATAGCATTCATTGTCAATAAAAGAGTGTTTTGTCGCTGTTTTATAGCGTCAATAAACCATCTGGCAGAATCAATTTTTTGCTTAACAAAAAGAACAGCATCTTTCATCTCTTTTTTCTGACTCTTATCTTTGCTGTAAGAATGAAGCATCTCGCTATACGCGGAACTTAATCTGAGTTCAGGTTGGTTTTTAGAATTTAGATGAAGATCAAACCCGTCTTCAGATAGCTCCAGAATAAAGTCTGGAATTATCGGTTGTGAAGTTTTATTAAAGGGATCGCTGTAAACTCCTCCCGGCTTGGGATTAAGTCTTAAAACCTCATCAATGGCCGATTTAAGTTCATGTTCTGTAATGCCAAGACGTGCTATGATCTTATCGTAATGTCTTTTTGTGAATTCTTCAAAATATAAATCGAGAATTGTGTGAGCAAGCTTTATTGAAGGCTGCGAATTGTCGCGTTTTTCTATCTGCAGCAGCAGGCATTCCCTGAGGGTTCTTGCACCCACTCCGGCAGGCTCAAGATCCTGAATTATTTTAAGGACCTCTTCAAGGTCGCTTTCAGTAGTCTCAATATTCTGAAGGAAAGCAAGATCATCCACTATGTTTATAAGCTCTCTTCTCAGATATCCATCTTCATCAAGATTACCGAGAATATATTCCCCGAGGATTTTCTGATTCTCAGTAAGATCCCTCAGGCTGAACTGTGATTCGAGATGTTCCTGAAAGGAAAATCCTACTGAAAAAGGTATTTCGGTTCTTTTATCTTCATCTTTACTATAGTTTTTTGCCTGAAGGCGGTAATCAGGAATATCGTCTTCTTCTATATAGTCATCTATCGTAAATTCATCCTGATCTTTATCCTTTTCGTCAACCTGATCATCCTCTGTTTCAGCCGGGATCTCTTCTTCCTCAGCGCCTTCTTCAAGAGCAGGGTTTTCCTCAAGTTCCTTTTTAATACGCTGCTCAATCTGCAAAGTAGGAACTTCCAACAGCTTGATCATTTGGATTTGCTGTGGTGAAAGTTTCTGCAGCAACTTCTGCTGTAACCTTTGGTTTAACATCCTCTTCTCCTCAAATTATTAATCCGGGATTAAGAATATATCAAAATTCAGCATTCTTAGGTGTTCTAGGGAACGGAATCACATCGCGTATATTTGACATTCCGGTAACGAATAATATTAATCTTTCAAACCCCAGACCAAATCCGCTATGTGGTGCAGAACCATATTTCCTTGTGTCGAGGTACCACCAGAAATCCTTTTCCTGTAACTTCAACTCTTTAATACGCGAAAGCAACTTGTCATATTGTTCCTCTCTCTGAGATCCGCCTATTATCTCGCCGATACCGGGAAACAGAACATCCATGGCTCTTACAGTTTTGCCATCATCATTCTGTTTCATATAAAACGCCTTTATTTCTTTAGGATAATCAGTAAGTATCACAGGCCGTTTGAAATGTTCTTCAACCAGATACCTTTCATGTTCCGCCTGCAGGTCGCGGCCCCAGCCGACCTGGTATTCCCATTTTTTCCCTGAAGCTGTGAGTATTGAAACTGCCTCTGTATATGTGAGTCTTACAAAATCATTCTCCAAAACAGATTTAAGTCTTTCAATAAGGGCTTTATCAATCATAGTATTTAGAAACTCAAGATCTTCGACGCAGTTATCAAGTGCATATCTGATAAGATATTTAACAAACTCTTCTGCCAGATCCATATTATCAGTAAGATCGTAGAATGCCATCTCGGGTTCTATCATCCAGAATTCAGCAAGGTGCCTGGGTGTGTTGGAGTTCTCTGCCCTGAAAGTAGGTCCGAATGTGTAGATATCTCCTAAAGAAAGAGCGCCAAGTTCCCCTTCGAGCTGGCCGGAAACAGTCAGGTTTGTCTCTTTTCCGAAGAAATCGATATTGTAATCCACTGAACCATCTTCTTTATGAGGCATGTTTTTCAGATCCATAGTTGTAACATGGAACATCTCACCGGCTCCTTCACAATCACTTCCTGTTATAATAGGAGTATGTAGATAGATGAATCCTTTATCGTTAAAGTACTTGTGAATAGCAAAAGCCATTGCATGCCTGATTCTGAACACAGCACCAAATGTATTTGTCCTGAAGCGCAGATGAGCATTCTCTCTGAGGAATTCCATTGAATGTCCCTTCTTCTGAAGAGGATAGGATTCAGCATCACTTTTCCCATAGAGTTCAATGGCTGAGGCGCTTATTTCGATATTCTGACCCTGTCCCTGAGACTCAATGAGCTTACCTGTAACACCTATGCAGGCTCCTGTTGAAATCTCTTTTAGCAGATTCTCATCAAAAGATGCCGCTTCCACTACAACCTGAATATTATTTATTGTCGAACCATCATTAAGGGCAATAAACTGAATATTTTTGTTTCCCCTCCTGGTTCTTACCCAGCCTTTCACAAGTACATCTGATCCCAACACCGGGTTGGATAACAGGTTTTTTACCTTTGTTCTTTTCATCATAACCAATTAATATCAAAAAAAATCGAATGTGCAAAAATAATAAAATGTTAACCGCTAAGGCAGGATGGGTCGCATTTATTTCTTTATGGCACTATTTTTGTACGCCAGTGGCTTCTTATTCAGTTTATTTGACCGTTACCGATAATAATTACCCTATCTGTGAGTTAATTATTATATAAATCCATAAGCATCTAAATTACTCTTCAAACAACCTATTTGCTTTTGGTTTGAATATTGATAAAATCTGAATAACTTTGGATGTAAAATTGTAAACCGTCAGAGCTATGGAAGAAAAGAAGAAACTAATAGTTGTACCATGGGATTTTTCTCATGTTGCTGAACATGCATTGGCGCATGCAGTTAAGATTAGTCGTATGGTAGGCAATGACATTTGTCTTTTGCATATTGTAGATTCAGGTATCAATCCTAAAGCGCTTGCCCAAAAAAACTCCCTCCTAAAACGACTGGTTGAGGAAAACGGTAAAAAATACAATGTTGGTATTCTTTATCATATTTCTAAAGGAAGTATATTTTCTGCAATTGCCGATTATGCGAATGAGAAGGAAGCCAGCCTGGTGGTTATGGGTACCCATGGCATGAAAGGGATGCAAAAGCTTACCGGCAGCTGGGCATTAAAAGTTATCGTTAAATCAAAGATCCCATTCATTGTGGTACAGGATCCTCCAGCCGATCAGGAGAGATATCATAATATTGTCTTCCCCGTTGATTTCAGAGGAGAGAACAAGGAGAAGATTAAAATGGCCATCTTTATGGGGAAATATTTTGAGTCAAAGGTCCATTTGTTAGTTTCCGTTAGCACCGATAAGAACATATTAAAAAAGACAAAAGTTAACTTAAATTTCGGCATCAAATACCTGATGCAAAATAATATAGAATACGAAATCCACGATATGCCTAAAGGGAACGCAGCTGAACAGACAATCGATTTCGCACAAAAGATTAATGCCGACCTGATTCTGATTGTGACAACCAAGAATATTACATTTGCCGATTATATTGTAGGAGCTTCTGAACAACAAATTATTGCAAACAGTTCCAAGATCCCGGTCTGCTGCGTAAATCCAAAAGTATCATTTGCCAACGTAGGACAATTTATGGGTGGCTGGGGAT
>Ga0209880_1000079_pt1 | contig 18475 bp, 14 predicted proteins | sample PersoiDNA2013191_FD_185803 | JGI IMG/M metagenome (GOLD analysis project Ga0209880, IMG submission 185803) | Permafrost soil microbial communities from the Arctic, to analyse light accelerated degradation of dissolved organic matter (DOM) -... | ecosystem: Environmental > Terrestrial > Soil >... | reverse complement strand
TATTAATATTTATATGATAATCAGCGCTCCATGGCGGAAGCAAACCATCTACCCATATACCCTGAAGATTAGCAGGCAGACCTCCGGGACGTGAACTGCTGATTAGCAGATATCTGCCAAATTGGTAATATAATTCTATCAGGTCAGTATCAACGTATCCGTTTTGCATGGCGGTTATACGGGCATCAGTAGTGAAATAATTTCCATCACTTGATCCGAGATCAAGGTCTACCCGTTTAAAGAAAGACTGATAATCAGTTACGTGATTTCTTTTAATGTTATTATATGGCTGGTTTTCAATAGCTTCTAATTGTGTTTTAGTAATAATTGAAGGATCTGCTTTAAAGTAATCTGTAGCGGCAGTAAGAAAAATAGTTACACTATTTGCTTTTTCAACTCTTATGCTATCACCTCCTGAATGGGTAGATCCTCCATCAGCAACAAGTTTAAGCCTGGAGAACATTTTCACCCCAATTCCGTCGCCAACATGTTCACTCATATCGATTTCGTTTCCCGCTGCGACAATAGTTGCTTTATCGCCCTGACGTGATAAATGAAGGGTAAAATTAAGAGATCCGGGTTTGTCTGCTGAGAGTCTTATTACCAGAGCCTGATCTGGAGCACTGGAGAAAACTTCCCTGAGATAGTTCACCTGGTCTGCTGTATATGAAACACTTACAATGGCATTTTCAATATTAAGCATGCGACGATAGTCAGACAGATTGCTTTGGGGTCCAAAATCGAGATAAATATCCCCGAGAGCCTGATTTGTTGCAGCAGGGTTTTGTGGTTTTGACCCGAGAATATTTTTCTGTGCCAAGTCTTCTGCCTCTTTGTATTTCCCATTGAATACAAGTTGCCTGACTTCACTGAGGCTTTTAAGAGCCAGAGGATTAGCATCCCATCTTGGTTCACCAGTCCATACTGAAGCTTCATTGAGTTCCAGGTGTTCCTTTTCAACTCCACCGAATATCATAGCGCCTAATCTCCCGTTTCCAACAGGCAATGCGTCATTCCAGCTATCAGCCGGGTGATTGAACCATATTTTCATACCAGATGGCTGACTTTGGGCAACAGAATGCCGGTATGTTATTGATAACAGGAAAATTGCCAAAACAATTGGCAGGAGTTTGGATTTCATCAGAGGGCAATTTTAATTTAATCAGGTAAATTTATCTTATGCGTTTATTTCTTCAGTAAATCGCGGATCTCTGTAAGAAGAATTTCTTCTTTTGTAGGTGCAGGAGGTACAACTTCTTCTTTCTTCTTTGCAGCAACTATTGTTTTAATAACAAGGAATACAGCAAAAGCTACAATCAGAAAATCAAAAGTTACCTGCAAAAAGTTACCATAATTCCAGGTAACAGCAGGGTTTGTTCCTGCAGCCGCTTTAAGTATTACTTTCAGATCGGTAAAGTTTACACCGCCAATAAGCAATCCCAGTGGAGGCATGATGATGTCACCCACTACAGAAGAAACAATTTTGCCAAATGCAGCTCCAATGATGATACCAACTGCCATATCAACAAAATTGCCCTTCATTGCAAAGGTTTTAAATTCATCAACTAGTTTCATGATTTCAGTTTTAAATAATTAATTATTGAAAGTTTTGAAATTATAAGAGAAGCCTATACCGAGTATTTCTTTGAACTGAATTTTTGATCTGACACCTTCTCCGGGTTCGATAGTCCCATTTCCGTTTCTGTCAGTAGGAATCAATATCTTGTCATCATAGATAAGCTGAGTATTAATATTAGCAGAAATGAATTTATTCACTTTAAACGCTATTAATGTTTCCCAGTTAACAACAATATTTTGAGGTTTATTGGTATAGTTGGAGAACAGGTCAAACTTAGTAGTAAACGTAACATTTTTAAGAAGTTCATTTTTAAAATCATTTTTAGTGTAGATAGCTCTTAAGTATCCGCCGAATTCACTTAGTGTTTTATGACCCGGTTTTACTCCAAATGACCCGGCATCAGAAAGCTTCTGATCTGTAACAAAAGTGATTTTTTCTGTGAGAGGTGCAATAAATGCACTGAAATGATCCGAAGGTTTATAATCAAGTCCAAGTGCAACTATAAGATATGCAGGAGAAAAAAGATCAGAGATCTTATTTGTTACATCCGGATATTTATACCCGGGAGCCATTTGCGTTTTGAAATTTAACAGAGCGGCGTAATAGAAATTTTTAAACGCTTCATATCCATATTTTGATAAAAAATCGAATTTGTCATCGGTTTTCATATAACCGGAACCCCCTTGTTTCAGAAGGCCATATCCAACATCAAGGGAATTGACCCACACAGATTTATTTCTTTTATAGTTGACATAGGTACTCATAAGACCATTTATTGCAAAGGAATTGGATCCTCCTGCTGCCCAATTGGTTAGTGAGTTCTGAGCAAGGTTTAAGGAAAATATGCCGCCTTTTTTCCATCCCTGGGTTGAATCGGCATTCTGGATTCGTAAGTTCTCTTCAGCATCAGTTATCTGGCTGAATGACATTGTATAAAAGCCTGATAACAATAGAATCACTGTAATTAATCTCAATTTTATTTTCATTTTTTCAAGGTTTAAATTTTAGTTATTTTTATTTTTAAGGTCAGTTAATATAGATTGAGTAAAAGTTAAATTTTTCTAATAATTCTTAATACTATGGTTTATAGAATCTGTTTACAATTAGTTCAATCATATATCGAATATATTTGTTCCTGGTTAGCATTGGTAAAACATGTAAATTGCAGCGTTGTTCATAAGGATGTTTTATGGAATAACCATAAAAACACTACAGAATGAGATATTCAAAGTTATTACAAGTGACACATTCATAAGAGGCATCTTTGGAATTCTGAAGAGAGTGATGAAATAGTTGCTATCGCCTAACCTTTACACTGTCAACAAGATAAGGCGAATCACCACGCCAGAATAAGGGTGCATTCTTCTGTCTGTAATGTACAATAACGGGCTGTCCCTGGAGAGTATCAAATTGCCTTATCAAGCTCTTGTTTGTTACTGTAAAAAGAAATTTTTCTGATGCAATTGCTACATCCCTGTTGCTCGATACACTACTCAATATTATTTCTCCTTCATAGGTCTTGAAAATAGCACCCTTGTGAGAAAATTTTTGCAATAACCCCGCGCGATAACCTTCGCTATAGGTATAGAAATATTTCCAGTAAATGAAGATAGTCCCAATAATTACAATAAGGAACAGGAACCATTTTAAAACTTTTTTTGTCATCCGGACTAATCCTGTCCAGAAAGGAGATTTTGTCGATGGAATAGATTGGTTCATAAATAAATATATTATTTTGAATTTTTAGTATAAGTTTTAATAATCGCTAATTAACTTTTTACGTTTTTGCCAATTCAACAATATCCTTCACCTCGAGCACAGGTTTTTCATAACCATAGCGATTCCATAAGAACACCTTCACCAACCATTCCTGTTGCTCCTGTAATAATTGCCTTAATTTTCATTTTATTCTTTATAACACTTACAATTCTATTATCACATCAAAAGGTACGATTTTTTTAAGCGTCTTCATCGTATCTATTATACTTATTTTTTGATTATGATCAATCGACCTGTTGGAAACGACAATTGATTCATTGGTAGAGTCATGGAAAATGATTTTTAATATATACGAAAAATATCCGCTTTTGCTCTCTCTGACTCTCGTTGCGGGGATATGCCTTTGATCAGCCAGATATTTTAGCAATATATGAAAAACAGGATAACCAGACAAGTAATATTTTTATATATTCGGAGGGTGAATAATTAACATTCAAATGCTTGAAAACAATCATAAATAAATCACAGACACTCTTCGAATTTCTTACTGAAAGGCATCCGGGTTCTCCAAGGACCCGGATAAAAAAATTATTACAGAGCGGAACTGTAAGGGTGAACAATACATCAATCACCCTGCATTCATACCAATTGAGTCCGGGGGACACCGTTGATTTCGGCCCACGAGCCGGAATAGCCACAAAAGCCAGTCTTCCTTTTCCTGTTTTATATGAAGACCAGCACGTTATTGTTATTGATAAACCTGCGGGTATAAATACATCCAGTATCGATGGGAGTACAAGTATTCAGTGGATTATATCAGAGTTTTTGAAGAACCTGAGTAAAGGATCAGTAAGGACATATGTAGTACATCGACTTGATAAAGAGGTCTCGGGAGTCCTCTTACTGGCTAAATCGGAAAAGGCAATGGATATAATAAAAGAGAAATGGGAGAAGACCGAGAAGCATTATTATGCATTAGTTGAAGGGAAACCTGAAAATCCTGAAGGCACTATAAAAAGCTGGCTGGTTGAAGATAATGCTATGAAGATGCATTCTGTAAGTGATGCGGCAAAAGGCAAACTTGCAATCACAAATTTTAAAACCATAAGAAATCTAGATAATTATACACTCCTGGATATAAGTACTGAAACAGGACGGAAAAACCAGATAAGAGTACATCTATCAGATATCGGTTGCCCGATAGTCGGGGATCGCAAATATGGCGCTTCAACTGATTTTATCCGGCGTGTCAGACTTCATGCCTGGTCAATTTCTTTTCCGCATCCGGGCACCGGCGAAATGATTACTGTTGAATCACCAATGCCAGATAACTTTTTGTCATTAAAAGCAAAGGATGAGAAATATAAATAGAACATTTAAAAATTTTGCTCAATCAAAAGCAATACAGCCCGGTGTTCATTACAAATCTGCTATTATTTGTGTAACCCCTATTATTAGTATAACCCCTCCGGGGTTGGTTGTCTTGCATTATTTGTGTAACCCCTATTATTGGTGTAACCCCTCCGGGGTTGGTTGTATTGCATTATTTGTATAACCCCTATAATTTGTGTAACCCCTCCGGGGTTGGTTGTATTCCATAATTTGTATTACCCCTTCGGTGTTCATTACAATTACAAATTCATGCTATGATTTGTTGTACGGATCTGTGTAATCAGGAACACCGGAGGTGTTCCATAAATTATAGCTGATGAATATTGCAGATATATATGAACCCCGGAGGGGTTCCACATACATTATTTAACGAATGCTATGACAATAATTGCCTCAGAATTGGATTCATTTTTTATTCTGTAATTACCGGCTGCAGCAGGAATCACAAAAGTTTCAGCATAACTGAATTTTTGAGAAAAACCATTTGCCGTTTCAACAAGTATACTACCTCCTTCTACCAGGTTTAAAACATGACATTTACCTTTAGTTTCTATCTCAATAACCGCTTTAAAGTGATACCTGTGAATATCATATAAATGTGTATCATGGGTGGGTAGATGGTAGAGCTGCCAGTCTTTACCTTTATCTAGAAGAACCGGTTTTGAAATTAGTTTTTCCTTCACATAATCACCTTTACGATCGAAAAAGAGGTTATCCATTCCTCGACTGATATTTAAAGGTCTTGGTTTTCCATCGAGATCAAGCCGGAGCCAGTCGTACATTTTGAAGGTAAATATATAAGGAGTGGAGCTTATTTCCAGCACAAGATTGTTTTTACCTGATCCATGTATGGTACCGTAAGGAATCAGGAACAAATCATGTTTTGAAGCCTGATGTTTCTGTACAAACTTCTCAATGTCGACAGGTTTTGATTTGCTAATGCTTTCACCCAGTTCTTTCCTGAATTCTGATGGAATGATATCTTCCTGAAAACCAAGATATACAACTGCGTTATCTTTAGTATCAAGTATGTAATAAGTCTCCTCCTGAGTAAAGTCCTCACCGAAATGTTTTTTCGTATATTCCGGACGGGGATGACATTGTACAGAAAGATTCCCTCCGTCAAATGTGTCAAGAAAATCGAAACGTATCGGGAAATCTGTACCGAACCGATTATAGCAGTCGCCAAGAACTGCTTTTGCTTCCTGGAACATCAGGAAGTCGAATGACACTTCGAGCATTTTTCCTGAACTTTCAAACAGTAGCCCATTTTCCGGGACAATCAATTCGAATGACCAGGCATAATTTGATACATTCTTATTAAGGCCTTCAATATGATTCATGATCCAGGAGCCGCCCCAAACACCAGGTTCAAACCAGGGACGCACTCTGAAGACATTATGACTCATTACTGATAATGTATTCCTAAGAAGATCCCCGCTCATCCAAACAGGATTTCCCGGATTTTGCGCGTCAATAATAATATCAATTTGAGGTAATATGTTGTGTTTGTGTTTATTCAACACAATCCAGTCGACAAAATAAAAACGTTTGTACATCTCCTTAGGGTTGGAGGGAGCGGATGCCCCAAGGTTTGTAATGCTGCCTGCACGTGACCTGAATTGTATCTCATTTTTTGGGATGTCAATATATACAAGCAAGCCCTTCCATCCCGCGATTGATGCTCCGGGTCCGATTATTAAATTAATGTCAGATTCAGGATCTGGAGATAATTCTTTTAAACGAGGGAGATCGAAAAAATCATCGAGATTTAAAGTTGTGCGTTTTCCGAATAGTGGATCATCTCCTCCGGTGAAAGGTGATACAAGCGCCTCTATCAATTTATGTTTTTTCAGATAATCTGATGTGTTTTTCCATGAAGTTTTTTTACCCCGTTTTTTCAAATATTCATCTAAATTTTCACGGAACTGATCATAGAAGACTCCTTCATAACCATCAAAAATCACAATTCTGTGCTTCGAAATGACTTCTGCCAGAGAATCAAATCCTTCAGATATCTGGTCATCTTCCAGTTTGAATGCAGGATAAATATCATAACTGCCCTCAAGATGATAAGGTTTCACATTGGACAGAAGGTATTGATCTGTTTTTCTCCAGACATCCATTTCATTTGAGATTTTTAACTGATTGATCAACAATGGTGAAGTTGCCAGTCATCGCAAGTTCATCTTTAAATTCAAATCCAAGCTGGTATGCGGATACCTCAGTACACTTTTTTCAGATTATCATCGGAAATATATTCCATAAGTATTGATTTTAGAATATTTGCAAATTTAACATTGGGAATCTCAGCCCTGGAAAAGTATTGGGGTCGCACACCCTCCAAAAGCGTAATTTCTTCAATTGGAAGATGAATTTTTCCTGAGTAGATGTATTTAATATTTTCATAAGCATCTCCTGTGAGACAGACATACTTTTTGTAAAAAGTATATTCCTTGAGATCAATGTCTAATTCTTCTTTGGCTTCACGTACCAGCGCTTCCTCAGGGGTCTCACCTTCTTCGACATGACCACCGATCAGGTCCCAGTGGTCGGGAAAAGGTATGTCAGGTTTGTTATCTCGCAAATAGAGTAAGAACTCTCCCTTATCATTTTCAAGAATAATTGCTGCTATTTCCTTCATTCCGCAAAAATAGCTGATACTTCAATCCTGTTGTTGTCCGGATCAAGGGTTTCAAATTCCCAGTAACCATCCCCTGTTTTCCTTGGACCCCGTATTATTTTAAATCCGTCTTGTGATAATTCAGTTAATTTCTCATTTACCATATTCATGTTTTCCATGCCGAATGCCAAATGGATAATTCCCTGGTACTGTTTTTCAAGAGTGTCATTGAGATTCTGAGGTATTCCGGGCATCTGCATCAATTCAAGCCGGCTACCTGATTCAAACGATATAAAATAACTTTCAAAATGTCTCTCCTTATTCAGGTACTTTTCATTTGACTTTCCATCGAAGTACTTAACGTAGTAATCCTTCAGCTTATCAAGCTTTGACGTCCAAATAGCGACATGATCGATAGTCATGATTTTTTCTGTATGTATTCTAAGGTTTAAGCTCTGCTATATTCGTGAACTTTGCTGAGACAGCATGGCTGGTGTTATGAGAGGTAACTGCTAATCCCAGATAAATCTTTGATGGAAGCTCAAGAGTAAATGTGGTATAGACTTTCCATGTTTTTCCATCAGCGCTGAAATAACCAGTAAAGTCATTATTAGTGCGTTGTAGTCTTATCCATGTATTTGGATATGCAACCGGAAATTCAGGTCTGCCTTCCGGACTCCCGGGATAGATAGCTTTCATTGAACTGTCCTTCACCTGACGATACTGAAATTCATATCCTCCGTTGTTTTTATTTCTGGGGCTATTATCAGAGAATACCTGGAAATAAATATGTCTGCAACCAGGCGTAAGATCTTCACGGACCATTAATCCCGCTTTCGTGTAGAGATTGGCAGCGCTGAGACTTTCAATACGCGATACCAGATCGAAATCCCCTGTGCGTTCCACATATACAAAGTTGAATTCATCTTTAACTCCCCAAATGTCGGCTCCACCGGCAGTTATATCAATGCCACCCGCTGAAACTTTTACTGTTCCGGCAATTGAGGGGTTTCCGATATCACGATGTTTGAAGGTGGCTAGAGGAATGGCCTTACTTTTTAAAGAGTTCGAAGCTGATTTCTGATTCTCCTGAGCAAGTACATTTGGTCCAATGATAACTGACAACAATATCACAATGGAATAGATAAAGGGTTTTTTAATCATGGTAATATTATTTTAAATCTAAGAACTGTTTTTAACTTTTCCGGACTCACTTTTCTGACATCGGAAAGATAGATTTTCCTATACCATTCATGTTTCATAAAGAGAAGTAATTGATCCTAAAATCAGGATTTATTCTTTAGTTTCCTACAACCTGATACCCATCACAGTAATATCATCGGTTTGAACATTATCTTTAATCCATTCCTTAAGTTTTTTTTCCAGGATTTCTCTTTGGTTTAACATTGGTAATTTATGTATTTCTAACAACGTCAAATAAAAATGTTGACGTAAATATTTTTTGTCAAGATCCCCACCAAACTGATCCTGATATCCGTCGGAAAACAGGTAAAATACATCTCCTTTTCTACAATCAATTTCTTTCATTGTAAAAGTGGTGGAATTAGCATATAAAGCACAGACAGAAAAACGATCTGACTTTACTACCTCCAGTTTCCCGTCACGAACGTAAACAAGATCACTCATCCCTCCGGTATATTGAATTCTTTTTTGGTGCTGATCCAGCACGCATAAAGATATGTCCATTCCATCTGAGGTGGGAATATCTTTCCTGCCTTGCTGAAGGGAATGAATAACTCTTTCACGTAGCTTCGTGACAATGGCATCTGATCTTGTGATTCCATGAATATTTACTATTTCATTTAATAATGTAATGCCCAGGAGACTCATAAATGCTCCCGGGACACCATGGCCCGTACAATCAGCTACAACAAAAACAATTTTGTTATCCTTTTCTGCCAACCAGTAATAGTCACCACTTATAATGTCTTTTGGCTTACTCAGGATAAAATTGTCGGGCAATAATTTATCTATGAGTTCTATGGGAGGTAAAACTGCATTTTGAATGTGGCTCGCATACTTTATACTTGAAGTGATATTGGCATTCTTTTCATCAATCATATCCCGTTGCAACTCAATTTCATTTTTCTGACATTGAATTTCATATGTCCGTTCCCGGACTTTTTCTTCAAGTATTTTTTTCTCAGCCAGAAATTTATATTCACGTCTTTTTATATAAATGAAAGTCAGGATGATCAGGAGAAGGACGATTATAAGGTAAAACCACCATTTTTTCCAGACAGGCATTTTGATGATAATATTTATGGTCAACGGATTTTCCGATACAGCACCATCTCCGCTTGAGGCTTTTAAGATAAATGTATAATTTCCTTCCGTTAGATTATAGGTGATACTTGTGTTTTTTGTAATTTCAGACCACTGATCATAACCTTCTAATTTGTACTGATAGGTAACAAGTGCCGGTTCCTTTAAACTGATGCCCAAAAAATCAATTCTTATTTTGTAATTGCCGGGAGGAAGTATTATTTTATCATTATAATCTATTTCTTCATCATTAATCTTAATTGAAGTAATTCCTAAAACAGGTGGTTGTAATTTGGGATACTCCATTGATGGGTCATAGGAAACCATGCCTTTATCCGATCCAAACCAGATTTTTCCCTGTTGATCTTTAATTATTGCATTTGGATTAAATTGGTAACTATCCGTTATGCTTTCAATATGCTGTATAGGTTTCACTGAAAAATCAGCTATTCTGATTCTGCTTAATCCAACTTTATGACCAACCCAAATGTTTTTATGATCATCACAAATCAGAGAATAACAGTAATTTGAAACAAGACCTTCCTTTACAGTAAGATTAATAATAGAATCGGACTCTATCATAAAAACACCATTCCCGTTTGAACCTACCCAAATCCGGGAATCTGTATCTTCAGTAATTGTTCTGATTTCGCTACCGGGATTAAAAGGTGTCTTAAAGACCTTTTCGTTCTGAATGTATGCCAGTATATTACTGCGTGTGCCTACCCATAGTCTGTCTGTTCTGTCTAAATATAAACAATTAATAAAATTATGAGGTAAGCCGCCCTGGTTAATAGTATACCAATTTATCCTGTTGGTACCTGAATTAATACTGCATAATCCTTTCCATGTACCGATCCAGACCTGTTCTCCTTTCCCGGTTATAATGTTTATAGAGTTTTCAAGTACTCCATTCCCAATAGGGTATTTAAAAATTTTCTCATTCCCTACGTCCATCCGGAATACACCATTTCTCCCGGTTCCAATCCAAAGTTCTTTTCCATTGCTGGAATAAATCGTTGTAACCGTATCTTTTGGTAATCCACTGCCTTTGCTGTAAAACTTAACAATTTTGCCCGTCAACTGATCCATTTTTACCAGGCCGTTTTCAGTTCCTATCCACCTGTATTGCTGGTTGAACCAGATTGAAAAAATGTCATTCCCAATTAAAGGGGTATCAAATTTATTGACAGAAAAAGTTTTAGGTGTAATTAGTGTTAATCCCTGACCAAAATTGCCACTCCAGATATTTCCTTCACGGTCTTCATATACAGTATTTACATTGTCTGTTGCAAATCCATTGGCCTTATTAAAATAACTAATCTTTTTCGACTCCGCTGAGGCGGAATAACTCATTTTGATAAGTCCATTTCCTTTTCCTTTAGAACATAACCATAAATTTGACCGGCTGTCTTCATAAATCTCCTGTATACCGGTGAAGTCAAAATCAGTATCTGCAATTATTTTTGAAACCTTAAACAGGTTGTCTTCATTAGTGAGTTGAAATATGCCATCATCTTCCGTTGCAATATAAAATCCGGACTTGTTCATCATTTTTTGAATGCACGTTACTTTGGATTCCGGAATTTCTAAAACAGACCGGATTATTTCAATTTCACCTGATTCTTTTAATCTGCAATATAATAAGCCTGTATTTGTACCAACAAGCAATTCACTATTATCAAGAAAGTCAAATGATATTATAATTGTCGGATCCTTAAATAGATAATGTTTTACCACACCTGTATCTTTACTTAATTTCAGTAAGCCATCAGAATAGGTACTTACCCAGATCTGGTTATCCGGACTTTTTGCAAAATGTGTAATAGAGCTTAAATCCGGTTGTGTTATATTAACAGCGAGAAACTTTTTCCCATTAAAATATGATAACCGGCCATTCCTATGGCCAAACCAGAGGCATTCCCCATCGCTGATACCGCAAGCTATAAAATTGTCTGCCAATGAGTCACTGGTTGGATAGTTTTCAAATTTAAATCCATTATATCTGAATAATCCGTTATCTGTACCAACCCACAAATAACCATGCATATCCTGGATTATTGTATAAACATAGGATTGGGTTAATCCATCTTCTGAAGTGAAATTGCGGAAATTATAGCCCTGGGGAAATGCATGGCTGGTCAGAACCGAAAAGAAAAAAAGTAATATTCCTTTCCAATTTATATAAGCCTTTATATGAATTTTTACAGATAAAAACATTGTAACTAAACAGTGCCTGGAGTTTGGATTGCCTAAAATGCCTAAAGTTCTCATTTCATTCGTATTTTCGGAGAATATACAGGAACACCTCCTATCGGAATAACATAAAATGGCAATGAAATCCCATACTGATTCCTGACAGCGATCACCACATTATTGTTTTTTACTAGTAAGGATTGATTCTTTCTGAATTGTATCTCAATGGTCGAATTTTTTTCTTCAGTCACTATTGGGAATTTCCTTACTATCCAATTGTCTTCTCCTGAAACATCGCATAAGACACCATTTTTGGCAACTGAAAATATCCGGATTATTCCATCATCGTCCCAGTCAAAATTTGAGATTTCGATAGAAATGGTCTTGTCATCCACAAAGGGATATATCTGACATATATGTTTTTGATCATCCGATAGCCTGAAATGATATTTATAGGTAAAAAAATTACCCCCCTCAACTGCCACATTTTCAACCGGACTCGTACTTAAAAAGTATTTATATATATTCCCATCATCCCCTGATATCCCCTGTGCAATGATTTTAAATACACGGCCCCCGAGTTTCTCAACATACTCTCCTTCAAAAGGATTAAAAGGTCCAAAACTATACCACTTTTTATCGTATTTCGGATCAGCCCCAAATGATTTTGATGACAATAAATATCCGCTCTTATAATTTCCTGCCGGATGAATACTCTGTGCTGCTGTATCCGACCAGCAACCTTTGCCTGCATAAATTGAAAAGTTTACAATAGTATTAAATTCTCCCTTGACTTCATCAAGGTCTCCTCCCGTATCCGGATCATAAACACGGATATACACAGGATCAGTTTGTGATGAAGGAATGACGCAAAAGAATATCTGACAAAAATCATCATCCCCCCATGATGTGATAGCGTTTCCTCCAAAGGTCATCAGGTAAGGAATATTTTCATCAATCGCCGGTGCAGATTGTGAAAATACAGGTACGCCAGCTTTCAGAATAAATAATATGATCAATGCATATTTAGTCAATACTCTTGATTGTTACTTTTTCATAAATATAAATTCTATTACTCCGTCAATTGTTTTGCTGTCCGGTACAAATGGTTTGAAGACCGGATGGGACAAACCAAAGCCTTTACTGCCGAATGCATCCATGTCAATTTCTTTGTTCTTAAAATAGAAGGCCAATTCCTGAGCCCATCTTTCTGATATTTCCATTGTATCGCCCGGTATTTCATCTTTAATTGCATGTAGAACTAACTCAAGCCTGATATCCGGATTTTCTTTTAAAACCCCGACAACATTATCAAGAAATGGATATGAAGCAGGTATAATTCCGTATTGGTTAAATCTGACGGCCAATTTTCCGGATTCCTTTAACGCTTCTTTGATTTTTACTTTTTGCCGTTCAGACAGATCATCCATAAAATAAATACCGATTTGCATTGTTTTGTTTTGTCCTGCGAAAGAATCAGTTTTTTCATTTACTTTATCTTCCTCTCTTTCACCTTTTAATGCCAATTCCTGCCAGGTACCATAAATTCTTATTTTTTTCATGACACATGTTTTGGGAATCGTACCCAGGCTATCTTTTTCAGCAAGTAAGCCCAACTGAACCATATACTCACCCTTCTTTTTGAATGTCTTACTCATTAAAGACCCGCCTGGTTTAAATCCGTCTCCAAAGTTCCATAAATAGTCTGTTATCCTGAAATCTTTAAGGTTGATTTTTAACCCATCGAAAGATATTGATTTATCCACAACACCAACATTATATGAATTAATGTAAGCCTGTTCGATATTTTCAAGCTCTACCTTATATTCAACCTGTTCTGCTATGGCTTTACCTGTGAGTTCATCCATTATGCTGAGCTTAACTGAATATTCTCCGGGACCAGGAAAGCAGTGCTTCACCTCTGCACCAATACGTATTATCCCGTCACCAAAATCCCACTGATAGATTACCGGTATTGTATCAATAAAATGATTTTGTTCATCATAGAATGTAAAACAATAATTATTCTCCTTTATAGTGTCACAATTCGTAAATTCTACCGGTGCTGAACTGAAACTGAAAATATCATCTGTTTTCCGCCTGTTTGTTGAAAAATACCCGTTCTCAAATGTTGAATCAGTAACAAGCCCAAAATCATCAGCTGTTGAATTTATTGCTGAATCCAGGTGCACCGGAATTATCCATTCTCCATTTATTTCCTGGGTATAAAACAGGTCCTTCCCGCCAAAACCTTTATGTCCGTCTGATGCAAAAAAGAGTTTACCATATTTGCATGCAAAAGGGAAGGATTCATTTTTTGGTGTATTTATTACCGGGCCCAGATTTACAGGTTTATCCCAGTCATTATTACGCTTATCGCAATAATAAAGATCCATTCCACCGCTGCCACCTGGCATATCAGAAGAAAAATAAATTCTTTCGCCATCGGGTGTAAGTGCCGGTGTACAAAAAGAATAGAGGGGGTTATTAAAAGTAAAAGGTTTGATATTTGCCCAGAATCCATCTATTAATTCTGCAGAATAGATACCCAGTTTATTTGAAGTATCAGAAATGTTCCTTAGTGAATTTTCAATAGAATTATTCCTGGAATAGTAGATGATATTCCCGTTTTCATTGAATGTAGCAGGGCCGTCATTAAATGCGGTTGTAATTTCCTTTGCCAGTATCCTTGGATGGCTCCATGCAGTACTGCCCCTTTTAGTCACATAAAATATTTTAAAAAGCCGGTTTTTTTCATCTTTATAGCTTACCAGGGAATTGTCACTCTGGTTTGAACAAAATACAATTCCTCCCTTATAAAATACGGGTGAAAATTCATCATATATTCTGGAACTGAATGGAGCCGGTTTTACAATATAATCAGACTGACCATACAACTCAGTGTTAACAAACAGAGATGCAAGTATTATTATATAAAGATATTTGCGCATACAATTAATCCGCTAAAACTGTCTCGGTCCTATTACCTTTCGGGCAAATTTAAATACATAGTTTAGAACGATCTCATGAGAACCATTTGTGTATTTTCCAATACTGCCAAATTCAAGATCATAGGAATATGCCATTCTGACCTGATAATTGAGTTGACACTGAAGCATTCCCACCAGCATATTTTTGTTCCGGTAACCAACACCCAACCAGATCCTGTCTTTTAAACTGAGCTGTGCATTATAATCAATCTGGACAGCATTCCCCGGATGATATTTTATTAACATGGAAGGGAGGAGTTTAACCTGGGGACTTATACCCACTTCATAACCGCCGGTAAAAAAATAATTGGACCCTGAGAAATTGTTACCAATTTTATATTTGCCTGTAGTTTTATCCACCTCATGGCTTAAGAACAAGGGTATTGAAATACCAATAAAGTACTTTTTTGTATAATAATATGTACCCAGACTAAAATTCGGCAAAACTGATGATGTGGGAGTATTGACCAGTTGTATATCATTTGCATCAGTTGCAACCAGCTCGTTCCATGCAATATTGTATACACTGAGGCCAAAACCTAATCCCAAAGATAATTTGCCATCACGCAGTTCCATCCTGTATGCATAATTACCAATAAAACTGGTTTCCTTAAATATACCAATACTGTTTTTCTCAATCAGTAATCCCAGTCCAATCCTGTCATTATCAAACGGTGCATGAACAGACAGCATATTGCTTTTTGGAGAATCCTTAAATCCAACCCACTGATTACGGTACGAAATAGTTGCACTTAAAGCATCATGGCAACCCGCAAAAGCAGGATTAATGGCAAGGGCATCATATACATAATGATCCGATAACGGAAACAGCTGCCCCAATAGTTGCAATGGAAATAATACTGCCAATATGCTCAGAATAAACCGGTTCATTTACCTTTTAATTAAAACAGATCCCTTTTTTATTTTACCACTTTCAAATTTCAATATATAAAAATAGGTGTCATTTGGGAGTTCCACACCTTTATTATTTCGTCCGTCCCAATCATTAGAATAATTTCTATTTGTATATTCTTCATTTCCCCACCGGTTAAAGATGATCAGCTCAACCTGACCAATAATTTCACCGATCACAAAATAATCATTTTTACCATCGCCATTGGGTGTAATTACTGAGGGTACAGGTAATTCATTTACTTCTACTGTCGTAGTGGCTGTATTAGTACATCCACTGGCATTGGTAACTGTAAGTGTATAAACTCCTGCCATAGCTGCTATAGCACTCGCTGATACTGACGGACTCTGTGAGTTGCTGGTGAACCCGCTTGGTCCTGTCCATGAATAGGTCGTCATGCCTTCAGGTCCTCCTGTAAGATTGAGGGCCTTGAATGAAAATACCGGACCATTATTACTTGCTTTCGCTACAGGTAATGCATTTACTACTATTGTCGTAGTGGCTGTATTAGTACATCCACTGGCATTGGTAACTTTAAGAGTATAGACCCCTGCTATAGTTAATGTGGCGTTGGCCGACACTGATGGATTTTGTAATAATGAGGTGAACCCGCTTGGGCCTGTCCAGGAATAGGTCGTCATGCTTGCAGCGCCTCCTGTAAGATTCAGGGCACTGCCTACACATACCGGACCGTTATTACTTGCCGTAGCTACTGGTAATGCATTGACTGTGAGATTATATGTCGTCGGACTTGTTGCTGTACATCCGTTAGCATTGGTATAGTTAACTGTAACAGTTTTTGCTCCGGTCGTTGTCCATGTTACTGTAACCGTATTATTTCCTGTACCTCCTCCTGCTGTTATAGTCCCTCCTGCCGATACTGTCCAGATATAATTACTCATACCAGCCTCTGTGGTATATACTTTCCCTGCCACACCTACACAGACAGGAGTAGGCCCGGCAAGGGTTGGCGTTGGTAAGGCAAGAACCGTATTAGTGATTCCTGCTGAGGTAACTGTACAGCCACCGGCATTGGTGACTATTACATCTACTATCTGTCCGTTGCTCAACGTCGTCGTTGTGTAGGTCATTGATCCGCTGTTCTGAACACTTGTACCATTGACCCTGAAGTTATAGTTCGCACCGCCGCCTGCCGTGAAGGTAACACTCGTCCCTGCACAGAACGAGTTATCTGCATCGGAACCCGTAAATGTTGCCGTTATACAAGTAGATTGAAAGAAAGAATAAATGGGATCATTAATAATATCTGTAATATCCCCATAGCTACAGTTCGAATGCGGATATCGGGTTGTAATTGGTGCTGTGCAATTGAGTGCAGGGTAATTCGAATTATTGGTGGTTACTCCTATTGGAGAAATTGTTCCGCCAATAAATACCTCAACAGGATTGTCATTGCCGGTAAATGAACCATGATCTGGACCGCCTACATTAATGTCGCCTGTGATAACAATATAATTATTTGTTATTATTATAGCATGGTTGTTGAAATTAAAGTTTCCCCTGACAATAAGAATTCCATTGCCGTTTACAGTTAAATTATTATAATTATCAAGCAACAAATCTCCTTTTATAACAAGTGTGTCATTAATAATCAAATTAGTAGGGGAACCTGAAAATGAGAGAGAACCATTTACTGTAATATACCCGTTAATGATAATATCCATCCCTTCAATGTAAGTAGTTTGGGGTACCGTCCATATCGGGTCCCAGCTTTCAGGTGTTTCCCATGCGCCGGTATAATTATCCTTGCTTGAATGTGACTGTGAAAAAACTGCCTGGACTGAGATCCAGAAGATCCATGACAATAAAATAATCCGCTTCAATTTTAGAATCATTAAGTTCAATTACCTTGACTGCCAGTTAATTTAGGCAAGTTAGCAACATTTAATGATCTATATAAATTTTTTTCTATGTCAATAATTAACCGGGATATTTTTATGCAAATTTTGTACAGAAGATCAACTAATTTAATTTTTTAGAGCCCGAATAAAGAAAAGCTCAAGTTTTTGCTTGTCCAGTTTGCCATTTGTTCTTACACCGCTGCATACATCAACAGCAAAGGGCTGTACTTCCTCAATAGCTTGTCTGACGTTTTCAGGGTTTAATCCTCCGGCGAGATATACAGGGCATTTTGATTTATCTCTGATCTGTTTGCTTAATTTCCAGTTGTGAACTCTGCCGGTACCTCCCAGTTCCTTAACTTTCAGTTTTGGGTTACCACTATCCAGAAGTATTGCATCCACCATTTCAGATATTTCGATTGCTTCATCCACTGATCTTTCATCAATTACATGAATCACCTGAACAATTTTCACAGATGGCAGGGCTGCTTTTATTTGACTGTATGTCCCGGATGATAATGAGTCTACGATCTGAATTGTATTGGTATTTGTCCGGTGATGATGTTCAATTATATCCTTTACCGATGTTTCGCTCGTCAGTAGAAAAGTTCCGATAGGAGGGGGAACTGTTTTTGCAATTTGTCTGATCAATTCATCAGGGATTGGTCCGGGTCCACTGGGCATCCTGGAAACAAGACCAATGGCAGAAGCACCGGATTCAATGGCAATTCGGGCTTCATCTTCGCTGCTAATGCAACAAATTTTTATCCTTGGTATCATTCTTTATTTCTTTCATGATTTGCCTCTCTTCGCTATTTAAAATTTTATTTTAATATTTCCGAAGAATTCTCTTGCAGGACCCGGATGATAGGCATTGCCATCGGGGTCTGGTTCTGTAAAAGCCATGTATTTTGC
>Ga0209880_1000078_pt1 | contig 18645 bp, 18 predicted proteins | sample PersoiDNA2013191_FD_185803 | JGI IMG/M metagenome (GOLD analysis project Ga0209880, IMG submission 185803) | Permafrost soil microbial communities from the Arctic, to analyse light accelerated degradation of dissolved organic matter (DOM) -... | ecosystem: Environmental > Terrestrial > Soil >... | reverse complement strand
CTTGCTTATTTCCACACTATCTTAAAAACCCTCTCTCATTTATTTGTCTTTTCTGTCTGTTTTTCATTTTCTACCCTGTAAATATTAAAGCACAGAAAGTCCAGGTCAGACCACATATCGGTCTGGTTCTTAGTGGAGGCGGAGCTCATGGTATTGCTCATCTCGGAGTTCTGAAAGTAATGGAAGAAGCAGGTTTAAGGCCAGACTATATCACAGGGGTCAGCATGGGCAGCATCATCGGTGGACTGTATTCATTAGGATATACAGCTGACAGTCTTCAGAAAATATTAAAAAGTTTGAACTGGAAAATCATGCTCACGAATAAAATCCCTGAAAACAAAGTGATTTTTCTTGAAAAGTGTCATTTTTCAAATAGTGCGGTATCGTTACCTCTTGCACTAAGGAAAGTGGTACTCCCATCAGGTCTTATAAACGGACAACAGGTTGAAAATACTCTTAGCTTCTATGCCTGGCCGGCAGCAGATATTAGCGATTTTTCAAAGCTCCCCATACCATTCTTATGTATTGGTACCGATATTATAACCTATAAAAAAATTGATTTGAAAACCGGGTATCTGCCAGATGCCATCAGGGCAAGCTTTTCAGTTCCGTCAATCTTTACTCCGCTGAAGATTGATACCTTGCTTTTGCTGGATGGCGGGCTGATCAGGAACTTTGCTGCAAGTGAAGTCAGGGATATGGGAGCTGATATCATAATCGGATCCTATGTTGGCTTCAACGGGTATAAAGCTGACAAACTTCAGACATTATCGGGAATAATGGAACAGATAGCAATGTTTAGAGGCCTGGATGATTTTGAAGAAGAGAAAAAGATGGTTGATGTACTTATCACACCGAATACGGATAAGCTTTCTATCTTTCAATTTGCCAATGTAGACTCACTTATAGAAAGAGGGTATATGGCGGCACTGCCTTTTAAAGAGTATTTCAGAAAACTGGCAGACTCTCTTGACAGGATTAGTGTACAAAAACCAATAGAGAATATCCTGAATAAAAAATCATATACTTTTAACAGGATTGAAATAACCGGTAATAAAATATATTCAGATGAACAAATTCTTGGCGTGCTGGACATTAAACCAGAAACAAAGGTAGATAAGTTTCTGATTACCGATAGAATTGAACTTCTGTTTGGGAAAGCATGGTTTGACAAAGTAAAGTACAGGGTTATTCCCCGGAATGATTCACTGATTCTTGTTATCGATTGTATAGAGAAACCACCGGCAATGCTTTATGGATCTGTACACTATGATAATTCACTCCTCTCCGGACTTATTTTTAAGATGTCAGTCAAAAACCTGTTATCTCAAAGGTCAGTGATCAATTTGGGCTCGCGTATAGGCCAGTATTACAGGGTTGAGCTAAACTACCTTCAGTTTATTGACAGGAACCAGATATTCGGATTATCAGCAAATTTGAATTTCGACAATGCTCTGATACCATTGTTAGATATAAGAGGGGATAAGGGTGAGGTGATCAGTAGAAATTTCACACCAGGCCTTTCCTTCAACCGGAGATTAGGACTTAATAATATGATGAGCATTTCAGCAAACTATGAAATGCTTAATCTGGTCTTACACTATATTTCAGATATTAATCTGAAAAACCTCTCATATAATTATATAACTGCAACTTATGATTATCAGGTTAATAGCCTTGATAATAAACACTTCCCTGAAAAGGGAACCATTTTAGACATTTCAGTCAGTGCTTCAAAACTACAGTCGGCAGGATTAAAAACTGATTCGTCAAAAGTTGACTTTAAATGGAAAAATCATGGGGAGTTTTCGTTCAATAGATTCTATACTTTCCATGGATCTGTTAATCATTATTTCACCCCTCCTGGCAGACTGACTTTTTTATTTGGAGGAGATATTCTTCTAATTACCAACTCTGATTCGGTTTCAGCACAAAATAATTTTTACCTTCTTGGCGGAGTTGAGTCCGTTAATAAACGGTCAATTCCTATGTTTGGTTTCCAATCAAATGAAATTCCTGTTAAAAAACTCGCTGGTGTCAGGACTGGTCTCGATATGCATCTTTTTGAGAATTTTCATGTGAATATTTTGGCAAACATATTTGCTATCCAGGAAGCTAACCGTGATAAAGGTTTTTCATTGCTGACCGGGTTCGGCCTTGGTGCAGGATACATGTCAATTATTGGTCCCATTAAAATTGGTTTAATGTATGGAAACTACAAAAGGGAGGTATATTTCAATAAAATTAAGGGTTATATAAGTATAGGATATAATTTCTGATTCACATAAAAATCCCTAAACGGTCTGATTGTTGCATATACGATTTTGATATATTGAAATGATTTTTTGTCATACTTCATTATATCCGGACAAAGATGTTTTTTTGAATTATGGGACTCTCCCTTTATTTAAGGTCAGTTCAAAATAAGAAGAAGATGGATATATCAAAGGTGATTCAACAACATAAAAAGCTCTGCACCCTGGTTTCAGAAAAGAAAATCAAGCAAAGTCTTGATATACTGTCTGATATGATTTCATATTCATCATCAGGTGATATGCGGGATGAGTATAATAATATAGAAATGACCTATAGGAATATGGTCACCTACACTATTGATGGAATAAAAGACCCCGAACGTAACAAGATATATCTCAAACTCATTCAGTCTATTCTTGGACTCTCCGACAGGACCAGACAGGACATATTGTCACATAATTCAGGATGGAACACATACTGGGTAAAGCAACAAGCTGAAAAAGAGTTTAAACTAAGCGGCAGAACCATTGTGGAAACTGTTGATGATCTGTTGTTTAAATCGGAGCTTGACGAGTGGCTTAAATTGAGTAATGAGATAACACCCAACCCTGATTCAGAGATTTCGAAAAAACATAAACAGCTGATCAAGAATATATTCAATCATCTCTGGCTAACAGATTATTATGGAGAAGCTGAAAACAGTCTGATCAATATTATTCTGAAGTCCGGAAAATTCAGATGGTTTGAGGCTAGTCTTTTTACCACAGCTATTACTCTGAGTTCTTTCAGAACGTGGCAATCTGAAAAACTTTTTCATCTGATAAGTCTCTATGAAGCAGGTCAGGTACAGGTTATGGAAAGAGCGCTTTCAGGTCTTATCCTGAACCTGCATTATTACAATGAAAGGATATTATTATATCCTGAAGTTACTGATAGGATCAATAAAATGAGCCGGGAAACAAAATTTAAGGAACATTGCAGGATTATAGTTCTGCAGATTATAAGGTCGAGGGAAACAGAAAACCTTAGCAGAAAACTTCAGGACGAAATATTACCACAGGTCGCCAGGCTTAGACCCATGATCGAGGAAAAGCTTGACCTTGATAATATTCTCCCGAAAGATAAAAATGAAGAGAAGAATCCTGACTGGGCTGAAATGTTCAGTGACTCGGAAGAAATATTCAAGACTATGGAGGAACTGACAAAACTCCAGATGGAAGGAGCAGATGTTTATATGTCTGCCTTCGCCAATATGAAACATTTTGACTTTTTTAAAGATTTCCAGAACTGGTTTGTCCCGTTCTATCCTGACCATGAGACTGTTGATGAGATATACCATGATGAGATCCTTGGTCCGGGGACCAACGAGTTGGCAGAAGCACTTTATAAGACTCCTTTCATCTGCAACTCAGATAAGTATTCATTACTTCTTAATTTAAAACATCTCCCCTCAGCACAAAAAAGCATGATGTTAAAGGTTTTCCGAATGGAACTTGAAGGGTTACAACAATTAAACGAGGAAGAATCAGCCATCGATCCATATAGGGTATTCAGAATTAATATAACCCAGTACCTGCAGGATATTTACAGATTTTTTAAACTCTCACCTTATAAAAAAGAATTTGAAGACCTGTTTCTTGGCAAGCTGGATATCTATAACTCCGAATTTTTCAGGATGACAAGCAATGCATCTGATGCCGAGGCTGGACTCGCTGACTATTTTTTCAGCAAAAACTTTTATAGTGATGCTCTCCATCTTTTCATGAAACAAGTGAATGAAAAGCCTTCTGAGGTGCAGTTATATGAAAAGATAGCCTATTGTTACCAGGAAAGTGCAGATTATGAAGAAGCTCTCAAGTTTTACAGAAGAGCAGAACTTATTGACAGAAAAGTCTGGACTATCAAGAAGATAGGATTATGCCTGCGGAGGCTTGGGAATAATGAGGAGGCCCTGGAGTATTATCTGCAGGCATCTGATCTGGAGCCGGAAAATATCCATACCATAATAATGATAGCACATTGCTACCTTGATCTTAAGAATTATGAACAGGCATTAAAATATTATTTCAGGGTTGAATATAAAGAGCCAGGGAACCTTAAGATTTTAAGGCCTATCGCATTTTGTTATTTTGCACAGGGAAGATTTGATGAGTCGGAGAAATATTATGATCGATTATCCGCCGGGAAACTAAATGCTCATGATTATATTAATAAGGGTCATCTTGCATTCTGCAGAGGTAAAAAGCGTGAAGCTGCTGACCTTTACAGACAAAGCATAATAAGTGGGGAACTGTCAAAAGAACAGTTTACATCGATTTTTTCGGAAGACAAAGATTTGCTAATCACTCTTGGGGTCAATCCTGATGAATTACCCATTCTTTTAGATTACCTGCTATTTATTATCGGGTAGTCTGGCAGAATCATGATCATGTAAAGAATGAGGAGGTCCATCTTGTAAAGGCTCTCTGTCGGGGAAATGCCGTCTTTCAGGTCCCGCATCTGTAGTATCTTTTTCATGATTATTCCTATTGTGCCTTATCATTTCATGCCGACGTTCATCCATATCTTTTAATCTGGCAATCTGGTCTTTTGTAAGGTTTAAATCAAGTTCTTTCCTGAACTCCTTCATACTTGCATCAAGATCTTTCCTGAAATTGTTTTGTAGTTCGCTGTTAATTTTGGCGTACTTATCAAGTACAAGATCAATTTTTGTTTTTTGTTGCTTATCTGGTTGTATTGCCTGGTAAAAACCATCCCTGAATCTTTCTTCGGAAAAATAAACCCTGACAGGCTTCAGTCTATGATATCGTATCTGTGCTGAAGTTAGCATCCCAAGGATGAAACCGATTATCAACGTTAACAGAACTACTACAATAGGTTTTGTTTTCATTTTGCGCTAATTTCCCGTTAACAGACAGACAATACTTTCATCATAATTATCGCTCAATCCCAGAAATGAATTTAATGAGAGTGAACCTTCTATTATAAAAATAGAGATAAGCAGAACAACAATAGCTGCTACTCCTGTGAGTGCAATACGGTAGAAAGCAAAATTCATATATTTTACAAACTCTACTTCCCTTTTTATACTTAAACCTGCTGAAAAAAGTTTATTCAGTACCTTGTCTCCAAAGTTATGACTGAAATTATACGAGATACCCTCTTTCTCAAGTCTCCCGGGAACCTCAATAGTATCAGCATCGTCATTCAGTGAGCTGATCATCAAATTTTTAATCTCTGAGGTATTCATTTTATTAAAGGTGTTTTTACATTTTTATTAAAATATTTCTTAATTGCTCCTGAGCTCTTGATAACCTTGAAAGGACAGTTCCGATTGGCACCTCAAGTATTTCAGCTGTCTCTTTGGTTGAATATCCCTGAAGCATTCTCATCGTCAATATTATTCTAAATTTGGGATCCATAGCCAATAGCGCTTTAGTTACTATTTCTGAAGCCTCTTTTCTTTCTTCAGTATCATGATCAGCAATTTCAAATTCATGCATTTCATTGTTTGCTTTATGCGAAAACATTGAAAAGAATCTTTTTCTTCTTTTTATCTCATTCAGGGTCAGATTCACCGCGATTTTCTGAATATAAGTTGAGAGTTTTGATTCTCCCCTGAACCCTGGTAAGGAATAATAAAGATTAATAAATACCTCTTGTCCAATATCTTCAGCAAAAACTGAATCTCCAAGCATTCCTTTTACTGTACGTGCAACCATTTTCTGGTAACGGTTTACTATTTCACCAAATGCATTTTTATCGCCACTCAGGGATGCTTTTACCAGTTCCTTTTCTTCGGTTACGTTGTACGACTTGTTGATCATACTACAGTATATAGACAAATGATGATCTTCGAATATTCCCGATTGTTAATTTTTATTAACATAAACTCATATTATCAATTATCGGCCAGGTGTTTTTTCAGGTTTACTTTTCCTGAGGAGGTTTATTCTCATCATCTAAAACAACTTCATAATTCTTTGTATACCTGACCATAAAGAGTTTCTGATTTTCAAAACCATCTCCGGCATCATTTCGTTTAAAGTCGTAATCACTTTGTAACAGGTCAGGGTAATGAATTTCAGGGTGAACAATAAAGTTTTTTCCATGCATTGCCAACCCGCTTAAAAAATAAAATGCAATATCATATCCCTGCCATGCATAGCTACTTTCTAATGGCTGTGTATGAAATTTTTGCATGAAATTTAAATTAAACTGTTTTACATTCATTTTTGAATAATCAATCCAGAAAGGTGAGTAGACCAGGAGATCCATATCAAAGAGTTCCTTTTGGTCGAGCCTCTTAAGATCTCTGATAACAGGATATCCGAAAAGTTTCACATTGAATCTACGCGATAGACCACTCACATTATCTATCACCTCACTAATTACAGGAGCCTCCTCAGATGCTATAATAACGATGTTTTTTGATTGTTCAGAAAGTGCATGACTCAACCTGTTTATAGAATCATTATTAAACATTGACTTGCCATAGAATTTAAATTCTTTAAATTTAATATCTTCATAAGGCAATTTATAACTCAACTCCGTAAATATCAAATTTTTAAACCGGTTAACATCCTCATCAGTTCCAGTGGTATCGGAATGAATAAACACAATATTATGATCGTAATATTCACCTATTTTTTTTGCAAGAGCTTTCTGTGCAATTTCAAGTGAAGAACTGGCCATAAAGAGAGTAGAGTTTTTTATCAGTGCAGAATTATTCTTAAGCGGAACCGGAGATACAACAGGTATACCCATGCTTCCTGCGTACTCAGAAACGAGAAGGAGGTTATGGGAATAAACAGGTCCAATGATCAGATCCATACCTGCTAATTTACCGGACCTTATTAGTCTGGTAATTTCAATTGTATCACTTTTAATATCGTAGGCATGAAGATTTATACTTAATCCCAGTGCGCGTAATGTATCTGAGGCAAGTAATATTCCCTCATACATCTCCAGAAAATCAATGCTTCCGGGATAGATCCAGTCCTCCGACATTTTATTCACTTTATATACTTTCTTACCTTTCACTAACACCGATGAATCAATTTCTGTGCGGCTGGAGTTCTCCGAAAGATAAAACGGGAGCAACACAGCTACATCCAATGAACCTTTGAGCTCATTCACAGGCGTATAACCCGATCTTTCAATCTTCACAGGCAACTCCTCTGCAACTGATGGAAAGGTGTCAGCTTTTACTTGTTCAATTTCCTGTATTCCAGCTTTTTTAGTACCAGGAATCCTTATAAAATCACCAACCTGTGGAAACCTTAAGTCCCTGTTCTCCTTCCGTACTTGTCTGACTTTAAGTCCATACTGTTTAGCTATAGACGAAAGGGATTCTCCCATAAGAACTTTATGATAAATATAATTATTCTCCTGATCGTCAAATTTCTGCTGGTTGCTCATGAACTCTCTTTTTGGAACCGCTATTTCAGCGCCTACAGATAATTTATTAATATCTATTCCAGGGTTACTTTGTTTTATTTCATCTTCAGATACACCATATGTTTTTGACAGGAAGTATACAGTCTCTCCGGGTTTCAGACTATGGTAAATGAATTTGGTTTCATCGTGGTCTCTTTTAACAGGTACAGATTCTGAAGATTTTGCTTCGTTAACCAATTTTACCGGAATTCTGAGTGTCTGTCCCTCATTTATTCCATAAACTGCAGGCGGGTTCTCCCGGGTAAGGTCTGAAACAGTAATTCCATATGCCCTTGAAATAGAATAAACAGTTTCTCCTTTTTTAACCTGATGTATGAAATAGGCTATTCCGGAAATAATTACTTTGTCTTTCGACCTCTCAACGATAACCTGTGAAAAGACAGTACTACTGCAGATCAGAATATATAATAATATCGAGAGGGCTTTTATCCGGTTGGTGATTCTCATTAGATTTTTTTATTAGTCTCGCTCTGGTTCACAATGATTTAAGAAATGTTTTGCAGTTTCTTTCAATTCGCTCAGGTACATTGCTAATATCTGCCCTGATAAATTTTTCGCCTGTAATTTTCTCATAAAGTTCTATATACCTATCCGATACCTGATTAACATACTCATCGGTCATTTCAGGGACTTCCTGCCCTGTTTTTCCCTGGAAACCATTCGCCATAAGCCATTCCCTGACAAATTCTTTTGATAATTGTTTCTGAGGCAGGTCCTTTCTGAAATTCTCTTCATATTTATCGGCATAAAAGTATCGCGATGAATCCGGAGTATTGATTTCATCAATAAGGTAAATCTTACCATCCTTTTTACCAAATTCATACTTGGTATCAACAAGAATCAGACCATGTTGCAGAGCTATCTCAGATCCTCTCAGGAATACCTCCATTGTGTATTTTTCAATAAGCAGGTAATCTTCTTCGGAAATAAGGCCGCTGATGATTATTTCGGAACGTGAAATATCCTCGTCATGTCTGCCTTGTTCCGCTTTGGTAGTAGGAGTTATTATGGGTGTTTTAAAACGCTGATGCTCCTTCATTCCATCAAGAATTTTTATACCACATATCTCTCTGGCACCTGCTTTATACGATCGCCACGAACTTCCTGTAAGATAAGCTCTTACAATCATTTCGACTGGAAACGGTTCGCATTTATGTCCAAAAGTCACTGTAGGATCGGGTGTTGCAATTTTCCAGTTTGGGACTATATCACTTGTTGCATCAAGAAATTTTGCAGCTATCTGGTTAAGTACCTGCCCTTTATAGGGGATACCCCTGGGAAGGACAACATCGAAAGCTGAAATCCTGTCTGAAACTATCATAAGGAGGTATTTGTCCTCAATATTATATACGTCCCTCACTTTCCCTTTGTAAATGCTTTTCTGACCAGGGAAATTGTAATTTGAGCTTAAAATAGTCTTTACCATGTTATCTTTTACTATTGTTTTTCAGTTTTTCGATTTCGTTTTCTTCATTCTCGTAGGCTCTTACAATACGTTTAACCAGTTTATGTCTTACTATATCCCTCTCGTCGAACCTGATTATTGAGATGCCTTCTATATTAGCGAGGATACGCATTGCCATAAGCATACCGGAATCATTTTTTCTTGGAAGATCAATCTGTGTAGTATCTCCGGTCATAATAAACTTTGAGCTTACTCCCATCCTCGTCAGGAACATCTTCAGCTGACTGATCGTGGCGTTCTGAGCTTCATCAAGAATTACGAATGCATTTTCAAGAGTCCTCCCTCTCATAAATGCCAGCGGAGCTATTTGTACAGTACCATCCTCCAGCCAGGTCTCCAGTTTTTTTAAGGGTAACATATCATGCAGAGCATCATACAGTGGTTGAAGGTATGGGTCAAGTTTCTCCTTCATATCTCCCGGCAGAAATCCAAGCTTTTCACCGGCCTCCACTGCCGGTCGTGTAAGAATTATTTTTTTTACTTCCCTGTCTTTCAGCGCCTTCACTGCCAGAGCTATCGATGTATATGTTTTACCTGTACCGGCAGGTCCTTCAGCAATTATGAGATCACTTTTCTTATAATCATTGACTAAAAGCAACTGGTTAGCTGTGCGGGCACGTACGGGTTTTCCGCTTGTACCAAAAATAATTACCTGTTCAAACTCACCGTTTGATGCTGACTTCATGTGTTCAGCATCAAAAAAATATTTTTCGATGTCCTGTTCGTCGAGCCGGTGATATTTACGATAATATTCAATCAGCTCATTAAACTTTTCTGCAAATATAGTTATCTCAGTCTCCTCTCCCATACATTTTATTTCATTGCCTCTGGCCATGATCTTAATTTTAGGAAAGAAACTTCGGATTTTATCTAACAGCGAATTGTTTGTGCCGAAGAAGACAACAGGGTCAATATCCTCAAGAAAAATGATTATCTCTGTCATTAAACCTAACAAAAATTAATGAACTGAATGCTATTCACCGAACTAATCTGTAAACAGGATGAATAGTTCATAAATAAATTCATTGTAAAGTACAAAGTAAGGTTATTTTTTCCTTAGAAGATTATCTTTGTTATAAGTTTTTTCGTATGCCGGTAATTACATTAACAACAGAGTGGAAGCCTGATGATATATACTACGGGATCATCAAAGGAAAGCTAAGCAGCAAGTCTCCGGGAACAATTATCATTGATAACGCCGGAAATATACCCTCATTTAATATCTCGCGTGCCTCTTTTATTATAAGAAATACATATAATAATTATCCTAAAGGGTCAGTTCATATAATATGTGTTCATTCGGAAGCGCATAAGGATCAGGATCATCTGATCGTCAGAGCCAGGGATCATTTTTTCATTGGAACTGACAATGGAATTTTTAACCTCATTCTTAATTCCGAGCCGGATGAAGTTATAAAGTTAGATCATCAGGAAACATCTGATGAACTTGAGATATTTGCGAAGGCTGCCGCAGATCTGATAGCGGGCAAAAAACCATCGGACCTGGGAAAAACTGTCAACACACTTAGTGAAAGGATCCCGTTAAGGGCAACAATTGACAAGGATGTAATAATCGGTAGTATTATTTTCATTGATTCATACGGAAACGCCATTTCCAATATTACCAGAGAGGTTTTTTACAGGGTATTTGAAAATAAAGCATACAGGATTCTAATTCAAAGCAATAAAAATTATACTGATCAGATTTCCCTGAAGTACAGTGATGTACCGGTTGGTGAGATGCTTTCCAGATTTAATCAACTCGATCTGCTTGAAATATCTATCAATGGGGCTGATGTATCAGAATTACTAAGCCTTTCAGTCGGATCTGTGTTACGCATCGATCTGGTTAACAAAATCGCATCTCCTAACCATTTATTTTAAAATAGCAACTAATGAATGATAGAAATAAAAGCCTTGAAGAATTTAACAGGCTTCTTGATATTATTAATGAACTTAGGGAAAAGTGTCCCTGGGATATAAAACAGACTAACGAAAGTCTGCGGAAACTAACAATTGAAGAGACCTATGAATTATCTGAATCTATTTTCTCAGGTAGTGATGCGGAAATAAAAAATGAACTTGGAGATCTCATGCTTCATATTGTCTTTTATGCAAAGATTGGTTCTGAAAAAGGAGTTTTTACGATGGCCGATGTCCTTGAGGGAATCAACAATAAACTCATTTACAGGCATCCTCATGTCTTTGGAGATGTAAAAGTTACAGGAGCATCAGAGGTAGAAGAAAACTGGGAACAACTTAAAATAAAGGAGGACAATGGTTACAAACCTGTACTTTCAGGTGTCCCATCTTCATTGCCGGCTATTATAAAAGCAAACCGGATCCAGGAAAAGGTAAGAGGTGTAGGATTTGACTGGGAGAAACGCGAGCAGATTTGGGACAAGGTTCTTGAAGAAATCTCAGAGCTGAAAGAAGAGATCGAAAACCATAATACCGAATCAATAGAATCAGAACTTGGCGATGTGCTGTTTTCAATAATAAATGCATCACGTCTGTATGGTATCGACCCGGAAGCCGCTCTTGAAAAAACTAATAGAAAATTTATTAAAAGGTTTAATTATCTTGAAAAAGAGACACTTACAAAAGGTATTTCTCTTCATGATATGAGTCTCGATGAGATGAATGTGATATGGGAGGAAGCGAAGAAAGAGGATTGACTGCTCCCAATGTACTCACCCCCTTAGATGGGCTCGAGGGGTCAGGCAAAACGGTAGCTCAGAAGCTGATATATTATTTTCGCAGCAATAAAATCGGGAGCTTTATTTGTTGCAGATGGACATAATTCAACAATATCGAATCCCACTACATTCCTGGCATTTATTACATCTCTCATAAAATGCAGCAGTTCGAAATATGAAGGTCCTCCGGGTTCCGGAGTTCCTGTAGATGGCATTATAGATGGATCAAATACATCCAGGTCGATGGTGATATATACATTTTCCGAGAGTTTGCCGATCGCTTTTTTATACAGACTCTTATCGTAATAAAGTTCGTGAGAAAAAAATATTCTGTCCTTATCAATATATGGTAACTCTTCAGCCGACATACTTCTGATACCAACCTGAACCAGAGATGCATATTCCCGTGCTCTTGCCATAGCACAGGCATGATTAAATTCTGATCCCTCATAAATCTGTCTTAAATCGGAATGAGCATCGAGCTGGAGAACTGTGAGATTATCATAGTATTCTGAAAATGCCTTTATCGAGCCGATTGAAACGGTATGATTTCCTCCTATGATAACAGGAAATTTATTTTCAGATAGCAGAGTCAATATCCTATAATATACGTCCTCTGTGAGTTTTTCAGGTGACTCCTTTTCTAAAAGAGGAGGTATTGTAAAAATGCCCTTCAGATGCGCTTCAGACGATGTCTCAATATCGTAGAATTCCAGATTGACTGAGGCTTCCAGAATAGCATCAGGACCCTTATCAGCTCCTTTCATCCAGGTACTGGTTTCATCGTACGGAACCGGAACAATAATTATACCTGATTCCGAATAACTATAAACTACCTCATTACCGCCAAAATTCATAGATAAAAAAATTAACCCGGATTTAATCAAGCTTTGGTTTCGGAGTGGTTTTCTTCTTTTTCTTTACTGCAACAGGAACTTGTTCCTTTTCAGGTGTGGTTTCCGGCTCCTCCTTGATGAGGAGGTTGAGCCTATGAAGGATGTTATACCAGTGTGCAACTTTTTTCATGTCGCTGGTATATACTTTATCTTTTGAGTATTCCGGAAGAATACCTTCAAACCACACTTTCAGTTTGCCGGTATCTACCTTTGAATCAATTGCCAGTCCACCGTTCTCTTTCTCATGAATCAGGTCAAAGACTTTCCCGAGGGGCATATCCTCTTTTTCAGTAAAAATTGCAATGTCTTCCAGCGAGCTCACTTTTGCTGAGCCATAAGCACTGCTTCTTTTTTTGGTCTCAAGGTGTTCAACAATTATTGCATTTTTTCCCTGGGCAATAAATTTAAAAAGCCCGGGTTCACCAGAAATTGCCAGAATATCTTTTAAAATCATCTCATATTTATTTAGGTACAAATTTAATTCTAGAATTGTAAAGTCAGTTTTATAACTGATATTTTTAAAAGAAATTTAATAATCAGTTCATATTCCGTTCCTTTTTAATCTTTTCGTATGCCGCATTGACCATAGCAAACTTATCATCTGCAGATTTTCTGAAATCTTCTCCAAGATGGCTTACTTTATCAGGATGATATTTCATTGCCATGGTTCTGTATGCTTTTTTAACCTCTTCATTTGAAGAAGCAGGATTAATTTCAAGAATTTTATAAGACGAATCCGTTTCCGGAATAAACATATTCTTTATTGACAGAAAATCGCCTGATGCTACACCCAGATAAGTCGAAATTTTTTCAATGATCTCAATTTCTGAAGAATGGATCATACTGTCAGCCAGTGAAACATTAAATAATATATGTAATAATTGGAGCCTCGAGGAGTAATCCATGTTTCCTTTTATCTGCAGACAAACATCCCTGACAGGGATTTCCTGTTTGAGAATGTCTTTTAGCATCAGAAGGGCCTGTTTTGCAGATTCCTGGCCGAATTGCCTCACAAAGAACTGTTTAACATAGTCGAGTTCCGATTTCACTACTTTTCCATCGGCCTTCATGACAGCTGCAACCAGAACCAGCAGGCTCATTCCGAAATCGCCCTGACTTGTCCTGGCATTCCCTGAAGTGTATTTTGAGGTATGAACGGTTGTACCATCTATCATAGAACCAACAAGAAAACCTAACAGTCCCCCCATTGGCCCGCCCATAGCAAAGCCAAGTCCTCCACCCAACCATTTTCCAAAAACTCCCATATTCAGGTTTGAGTATTTATAAATGTTAATATGTCATCATGGATCTTAAGGATGACAGGGATGATCATATCATTTTCAGAATTATAAATAATATAATCTGAAAGTTCTATTCTTGTCTCATCATCCATCTGATTCTTTATCCTCCGCTCAACCTGTTCTCTGGATAGTTTATTTCTCCGGATAACCCTTTCCATCCTCTGTTCTACCGGCGTTACTACTGTAGCTACCCGGTCTACGACTTCTGATGCTCCACTTTCAAAGAGTATTGCTGCCTCCATTATAACATAAGGGGCTATCTGGTCCATTGTCCATTTCCTGAAGTGATCCAAAACAGCAGGATGAACAAGCGAATTTACCTTTTCAAGAATAGCGCTGTCATTAAAGATGATCGCAGCAAGTTCTATCCTGTTGAGACTTCCGCTAATGTAAAGGTCCTTCCCGGTAATTGAATTCAGTTTACTCCTGATTACACCTTCCTTTTCCATTATTTCCCGGGCTTCCCTGTCAGCTGAAAAGACGGGTATTCCCAGAACATCAAAAACCTTGCATACCGATGTTTTACCACTTCCGATACCACCTGTAATGCCAAGCTTAAATTCTGATTTTCTTTCTGTTATCATTAAAATATTTCATGATGAAAGGTCATCGCTTCTTTTTATTATCGGACCTATTATCTGGTATGCCGGATGAATTTGCAATAACCTTATCAAAAGTAAAAAAAAGAGTATCGGGTTTTATTGAGGTAATCTCGCATCCGGATCTCATCTGAACATTCAGGCTTTTTGTAAGTCCTGATGTGACAATAAAATAATTTAAAGCTTTACCACCGGGAGCTCTTTTGTAATTAACTTTTGAGATGTCGATAATAACGGGCGCTTTATTACCTGAAATTTTAAGTTTCAATATTGAATAACCCGGACCCTTAAGAAACAGATTAAGGTCAGTCGGCAAATCTTCATTAATAACTCTTTCTCTGGGAAGGTTGGTATACTTTACCTGATATTTTATTCCGGCTTCAACTTCTTTCCCCAGGGAATTGAGATACCAGAAAATAAAAGAGAGAAAAAGGAAGAAAGCAAAAACAGCAACATCTCTGTTGATGACTCTTACTCCCTTTTTCGTAAGGTTTTCTGTCCGTATTCCATCTTCCCCTTTCACCAAAGGATTAATGTTATGAAATTAATTTTTATTCGTTGGATGAAGGATCTTTAAGAAGAGCATTCTTGTCAATTTTCAGTTTGATATCTCCTCCTACATCAACTGTGCAAGAGTTATCCTTCACTTCATTTATTCTGCCATAGATCCCTCCTGTTGTTATTACTTTATCACCTTTTTTAAGTGAGGTCCTGTAGTTTGTCATTTCCTTCTGCTTTTTCATCTGGGGTCTGATCATGAAAAAATAAAAGACAACAAAAACAAGAATAAGTGGAAGGAAAGTGAATAGCGGGTTGCTCTGTCCGGCTGCTCCGGAAGGTTGACCCATCAAATACAAATAAGCAAAATTGGTCATTTTCTCAATTATTAATTATTATTATTATTTATTTATTGGTTACTACCTCTGCGGTTATTTTTAACAATACAACAGCTGTTAAGGCGTTTGACTTTACAGTAATGGTTTTTGTCTGCATTCCGTTTCTTCCCGAAGTGTCAAAAACAACTTCAAGATTACCTTTGGCACCAGGAGGAATTGGTTTTGTATCATATTTTGGAACTGTGCATCCGCAAGTTGTTGATGCGGAAGAGATAATAAGATTTGAGGTTCCTTTGTTATCAAATGTAAAAGTATAACTTACCTTCTCTCCCTCCGCAACTTTTCCGAAATCGTGCTGATATTCCGTGAAGATAATCTCACTGGTACCGGCGCTATTAGTTTTTGAAGCGGAATCAGATGAGTTTTTACTATTCCTGTTAACACAACCCGATAGAACTATTGCTACCAGTACCCAAGATAATAATACAAGTTTTCTCATAATGCTTAATCAATATCAATTCATCAATTTTCGTCTGTTAACGCCTCACCAACAAGACCTCTTCCGAACTTATTAAAAAGTCCCTCGCCGCGGATTTCTTTTACAATATTATCAAGAATTCCGTTGACAAAGGTACTGCTTTTTGAGGTACAATAGTATTTGGCAATCTCAATGTATTCATTCAATGTAACCTTCACAGGGATTTCCGGAAATTCCAGTATTTCAGTTATTGCCAGTCGCATAACAAGAATGTCCATAAGCGCTATTCTGTCAACCTCCCAGTTGGTTGTATTCTTATCAATAAGTTCGGAACATTTTTTTGAATGCAGGATTGCTTTTCTGAACAATATCTTAACAAATTCCTCATCTTCAGCATTTTTAAATAAAGGCATCAATGGAGTTGTATCTGCTGAATCTGTCTTAAATTTTTTCAGAGTCTTTTCGACCATGGATGATATGTATTCCATGTCGTCATTCCAATAGATACTCTGTTCTTCAAGGTTTGACTGTAGATCTTCCGAGTTTGAAAAATGTTCCGTTATAAGCCTTATAATGAACTTTTTATCCAACACATAATTAGTGTTTTCAGACGCCATATACTCCTCGTAAGTTTCCCAAACAATCATTTTATTATAGAGCAGACGGGGAATATGTGAATTATTTACCCAGGAAAGCTTTTTAGTGGAAATATAGTTCTTAAATTCAATGTTTTTTCTAAGTTGGGCGATAACCTGATTATCAACAAACCTTCTTCTCGGATTAAGATCTTCGTGAGATGGTATCCTTTTCTGAAGAGCCTGATCGATCTTCTCACCCGCAATATCAGCGAGTTCAAGAACAAGCAGCATCAGATAGTGATAAAGATCGTAACTCTTACCAATGCTGAACATCAATTCTGTCTCAGCCTGGGTAAGACTCACATCCTCCCTGCGGTTAAAAGCGTAAAGAGCCATCAGGGCTTTTATACGTAATAATCTTCTGCTTATCATTTATAAAGAACCTCAAATTTCCGCAGCAAAAATACTCTTTTTCTCTTACCGTCAAAACAACTTAGCAAAATTAAGGACAAATAATCATCCGGGTTTTGATTTGATAAAATAATTATTATATTTGACAATACAAATCAAAACCCTAACACTAACTGACTTAGAAATGGAAGAAGAAGCCGGAATACAGGAAGTCATAAACGTGCATGATGAAAAGAATATAAAGGAAGAAATTTTCACCAAGGTGGTGCGTGCCGGAAAGAGAACTTACTTTTTTGATGTAAAAGCAACAAGGAAAGATGATTATTATCTGACCATTACTGAAAGCAAGAAACGTTTAGGTACAGAAGGGAAAGTGTTTTATGAAAAACATAAGATCTTTCTTTATAAAGAAGACTTTGAAAAGTTTTCTGAAGGATTAAGAGATGCTGTTACTTATATCGTAAATGGTAAGAGCGTTTCAGAAGCTCATGAGTCCTCTGCTGAAATAAAGGATGAAAGAAGCGCTATGACCACCGAAGAATTCACTAACGTCGAGTTTGAAGATCTTGGCAAGAAGTGAAAAGGGCATTCTAAATGTTATCATAAGCTCCAAGCGTAGCAACCATCACAGCCTTAATAGTATGAAGACGATTTTCAGCTTCATCAAACACTATTGAATGTTCAGATTCAAATACATCTTCTGTCACTTCCATACCATCGAGTCCAAATTTTTTGAAGATATCCTCTCCTGCTTTTGTTTCCCTGTTATGAAATGCAGGAAGACAATGTAGAAATTTTACAGACGGGTTTCCTGTCATTTTAATTACTTTCATATTCACCTGGAAAGGTTTTAACAATCTTATTCTCTCTTCCCACACAGAATCAGGTTCACCCATAGAAACCCAAACATCAGTATAAAGAAAATCTGCACCTTTAACAGCTTCTTCAACATTTGTGGTAATTGTGATTTTTGCACCTGTCTCTTTTGCTACTGCGCGGCATTTTGCAACCAGTTCTTCTGCTGGTTGATATTCTTTTGGAGCAGCGATTCTGAAATCGATTCCCATTTTGGCAGAGCCTACCATCAGGGAATTACCCATATTATACCTCGCATCGCCCATGTAGCAGAAAACCATCTTATTAAGAGGTTTATCCGAGTATTCTCTCATTGTAAGAAAATCAGCAAGGATCTGTGTTGGATGGAATTCATTCGTCAAACCATTCCATACAGGCACTCCTGCATATCTGGCTAGCTCCTCGACTATATCCTGACCATATCCGCGATACTCAATCCCATTATACATACCGCCAAGTACTCTGGCAGTATCTTTCATCGACTCTTTCTGACCAATCTGGGAACCGGTTGGTCCAAGGTATGTAACATGTGCACCCTGGTCATAAGCGGCAACTTCAAAAGCACAACGTGTTCGCGTTGAGGCTTTTTCAAAAATAAGTGCAATATTTTTACCTGTTAAGTATTGTTTCTCAATACCATTGTACTTTGCCTCTTTCAGCTTTGCAGCCAGGTCAAGCAGATATGTAATTTCTTCTGGCGTAAAATCCAGCAGTTTAAGAAAATGACGGTTATGAAGATTTTGTGACATAGCTTTGGTATTAAAGACAAAAGACAAAAGACAAAAGTAAAAAGATAAAAGTAAAAATGCAA
>Ga0209880_1000075_pt1 | contig 18735 bp, 17 predicted proteins | sample PersoiDNA2013191_FD_185803 | JGI IMG/M metagenome (GOLD analysis project Ga0209880, IMG submission 185803) | Permafrost soil microbial communities from the Arctic, to analyse light accelerated degradation of dissolved organic matter (DOM) -... | ecosystem: Environmental > Terrestrial > Soil >... | reverse complement strand
ATTCGAGCGCCGGTGATCGTCCGGACGGGACCTTCTGTAGAGGTACTGGCAAGGGTAGCACAGGGGCCGGTCTATGTGCAGCAGGGAAGGCTCCTAGCTTCTTCGTTCCATCCGGAGCTTGGAAGCGATACGAGGGTACATGAACATTTTCTGCGGTTGGCAGAGCATAGCTCAAATCAGGAGGTCTAGATGTCTGGGCATTCCAAGTGGCACAATATTCAGGCCAAGAAGGGCGTAGAAGACGCCAAGCGTGGTCGTGCTTTCACCAAGATCACTCGTGAGATCATTATCGCGGCGAAGGCAGGCGGCGGGAGCACCGAAACGAACACGCGGTTGAGGGCGGCCGTAGAAAAGGCCAAGTCAGCAGGTATGCCTAATGACAATGTCAAGAAGGCAATCATGCGCGGAACCGGAGAGATGGAGGGTGTCAGCTACGAGGAGACCACGTACGAAGGTTATGGTCCCAATGGCACCGCATTCATCATCCAGGCCTCCACTGACAACAAGAACCGCACGACGTCGGAAATCAGAAGGATCCTCTCTCAGCACGGTGGTGCTATGGGGGAGAACGGATCTGTCAGCTGGGGCTTCGAGCGGAAGGGTTCGCTGGAAATCGATCCGGCTGACAAGGGATACGACGATCTGTTCATGATTGCAGTGGACAGCGGCGCAGAGGATCTCAAGCAGGACGAGGAGACGACGACCGTCGTCTCCGGACCTGAGGATGTCTATAAGGTGCGCCAGGCTCTCGAGGCTGCCGGGATTGTCGTGAAGTCGGCATCTCTCACCATGATTCCCAAGACCCTTGTTACCGTCGCCATTGACGATGCGCGAAAAATTGCGCGGCTGGAGGAAGCACTGGACGAGCACGATGACGTCAGCGACTACTTCTCCAACTATGAAATGAGCGACGAGATCATCAAGCTGCTGGAGCAGGAAAGCTAGAGACTGTATGCTTACTCTGGGAATTGATCCCGGACTGGCACGTATTGGCTACGGTGTCGTCTCGTCAGACGGCGACACCGTAGCCCTTCTTGACTATGGGTGCCTGGAGACCCATCCTGGTACGCCATATCCGGACAGGCTCAAGTACATCTATGACAGCGTCCGCCGACTCGTCCGCAGGTACAAGCCGGATGCAGTGGCGCTCGAGTCTCTGTTCTTCTTTCGAAATGCCCGGACGGTCATGAAGGTCAGTGAGGCGCGCGGAGTCATTGTCCTTGCCATCGGCACATGTCACGTTCCTGCGTTCGAGTATACCCCTCAGCAGGTGAAGCAGGCCGTCTCATCATATGGCATGGAGAGCAAGAAGAACGTGGAGATTGCTGTGCGCCAGATTCTTGGTGTCGAGGAACATATTACGCCTGATGATACAGCGGACGCCATTGCTATCGCCCTCTGCCATACGTTCACGGGGGCCTATCGCGAGGCAGTTCTGGCGGAGGAGACCGATGATTGCTCTGATTAGGGGGACCGTATATCGCAGATTGGATTCTGCCATTATCGTTCTTATCGGCGACATCGGGTATGAGGTAAGAGTGGTGGACCCCGTCATGTTCGAGGTTGGGGAAGAGGTCGAATTGCGGACATACCATGTCGTCAAGGAAGACCGGCAGGAGCTCTACGGTTTTGTCGAATCGCTGGACTATGAAGTCTTCGCCGACCTGGTCGAGCATGTCCCGGGCGTTGGCGCCAAGACTGCACTCAGCCTTCTGCGCGCTGCATCTGCGTCTCGCCTTATCGAAGCAGTACGGGAACAGAATATCGGGTTACTGACTTCCGCGCCTGGCATAGGGAAGAAAAATGCCGAGCGCATCCTCATCGAGTTGCGCCCGATCGTCAACCGCAAGTACGCCGAGCTTCTGTCTGCAGAGGGCATGACAGGAGCGGAACCCACCGTGCTGGCAGAGGTGGAGATGGCGCTGCGGTCTCTCGGGTTTTCACAACGCGAGATCAGTGGATCTATCCGGGAGCTTGGTGCTACGAAGGACCGTTCGGCCGAGGAACTCGTGAGTGATGCCTTGCAGCTTCTTTCGAGGAAGTAGAGTATGGCTGCCGGCGAAGAGAAACGTGTACGTCGGAAAGCCCCTGTCACTCTAGCCCCAGTGTCGTCAGGGAAGCCAGAGGGTGACGCGGTGGGTTCGACGCTGCGGCCACGACGTCTTGAGGATTTCATAGGACAGGAACAGCTGCGGAACAACTTGGACATTTTCATCAAGGCCGCACTCAGCCGCAAAGAGCCTTTGGACCACTGCCTGCTCTACGGCCCTCCTGGTCTGGGCAAGACAACACTCGCACAGATCATTGCCGTGGAACTTGATGTGCGGTTCAAGTACACGAGCGGACCGGCACTCACGCGGGCAGGTGATCTTGCCAGCATTCTGGTATCGCTCAGGGAGAAGGATGTGCTGTTCATCGACGAGATTCATCGTCTGCCGCCCGCGGTGGAAGAGTCTCTGTATTCTGTCATGGAGGATTTCCAACTACCCATCATTCTCGGGAAAGGGCCGAGCGCCAAGATACTGACGATACCCGTCAAACCGTTCACTCTCATCGGAGCGACCACCCGGTTCGGCATGTTGTCCGCCCCTCTTCGCGACAGATTCGGTATCGTCATGCGCATGGATCCATACAACGAGGAGGAACTGGCCCAGATCATTGCCAATGCCGCCTGCCGGCTTGATACGGTTGTAGAGCCGGCTGCTGCCAGACGCATTGCTGGTCGCTCACGCGGCATTCCTCGCATAGCACTTCGGAACCTGAAACGCATCAGGGACTACCTGGCATTCGCGGGGGGCCCCGTCGTTGATGTTAAGCTGGTCGACGAGGCTTTCTCACGGCTCAACATCGACAAGTATGGCCTGCTGGACATCGATCGGCGGCTCCTTGGGGCTATCGATGAAAAGTTCAGAGGCGGCCCAGTGGGGCTCGACAGCCTGGCTTCTGCGATCAGTGAAGACCCTGAGACGGTGTCCGTCGTCATCGAGCCGTATCTGGTGCAGTTGAATTTCATCACGCGGACATCGCAGGGACGCGTCATAACGGACCTGGGCCGGCGATATCTGAAGGGTCATGATAGTGTCTCCGGCGGCGGGAAAGATGTACTGTTCTGACGTCTGCGAAGGCGCTGTACCTTGATAATGTGCGGGAGGCCAGTATAATTAACTAGAGCCTGTGCAATAGTGCGGGTTTGTCGGATTCCAAAGCACGGAGAGATGGCCGAGTGGCTGAAGGCACTCGCCTGCTAAGCGAGTGGGTGGCTAATACCGCCTCCCGGGTCCAAATCCCGGTCTCTCCGCCATTCTGGTTTTGAAGGCGCGCCACCATGCTTCTTGCCATTGATGTCGGGAACACCAACATAGTCTGTGGCCTCTTCGACGGTACTGTCCTGCGCGATAATTGGCGCCTGACGACCGACCGGGGCAAGACTGCCGATGAATACAGCGTGTTCATCCGCAGTCTGTTTCAGTTTTCCGATGTCCAACTGGGGGACGTAGAGTCTGTCGTTCTGGCTTCTGTTGTCCCGCCACTTACGCCAATCATGCGCCGCCTCGTCGATCGCATGTTTCATCTCCAACCACTCGTGATCTCGACAGCACTCAACACTGGCATCACATGGGAGGTCGAGTCTCCATCAGAGATGGGGGCCGACCGTATTGCTGATTGTGTCGGCGGGTATATGAAATACGGGGGACCTTGTATCATCATCGACCTCGGGACTGCGACGACGTTCAACTTTGTGAGTGGCGATGGAAGGTATCTTGGGGGGTCCATAGCACCCGGTCTTCTCAACTCGAGCGAATCCCTGTTCACCAAGACGGCCAAGTTGCCCCGTATCGAGCTTGAACGCCCCGCAACGAGCCTGGGAATCGACACGATCACGCAGATGCAGGTTGGCGTTGTCTGGGGTATGGTCTTTATGGTCGATGGCATGATCCAGCGTATCCGCCAAGACACGGGTTGTCCAGATGCCAGAGTGATCCTGACGGGGGGACTGTCGGGTGTTGTGGTTCCTGGCTTGCAGACAAAGTGTGTGCATGATCCCAATCTCACGCTCGATGGCTTGCGAATCCTCTTTGAGTTGAACAGGGGCGGGACCGAGTGAACATAGGGCCGCTGAAGCTCGAGGGGCGTGCCTTTCTTGCGCCCCTTGCGGGGTATGGCGATTCCCCCTTTCGGATTCTGTGCAGGCACTATGGCGCAGCCATGGTATACACAGAGATGGTTTCGTCTCTCGGCATCAAGTTCAGTAACACCAAGACATTCGGGATGCTGGTGTTCGATCCTGTTGAGCATCCAGTCGACTTCCAGATGTTTGGAGCTCGACCTGATGCAATGGCACAAGCTGCAGAGGTTCTGGCGGAGGCAGGGGTTGATGCCATCGACATCAACATGGGATGTCCCGAGCCAAAAATCGTGAAGACTGGTGCCGGATCGGCGCTGCTGAAAGATCTCCCCCTGATCGATGCAATTACGTCCGCGGTTGTGCGGGCGACGCGGCTGCCGGTTACAGTGAAAATACGCAAGGGATTCCTGCTCGACGACAACGTTGTCGAGGAAGTCCTGGGCATATGTGAGAAGAACAGCGTGGCAGCTCTTGCGATTCATGGCAGTACTGCCGTGCAGGGCCGCTCGGGCTCGAAGGACTGGGATGTCATCGCTGCAACAAAGGCGAAGGCGACTATACCAATCATCGCGAACGGAGGCGTCAAAAAGGCGGAGGACGCGAAGAAGTTTCTCGACTACACTGGAGCCGACTACGTGATGATAGGGCGGGCGGCTCTTGGGAATCCGTGGGTCTTCGAGCAGATCAACGATGTTCTCAACGACAGGAGTCCTCGCGAGCCGGGAGTTGACGAGCGGTTCAGGGTCATGCAGGAACATGTCGACCGCGAGGTCGCTCTCAAGGGTGAGATCATTGGAGTCAAGGAGATGCGCAAGCACCTCGCTTTCTACTTCAGGGGCCTCCCTGAGGCGACGACGTATCGAGGGCGCATCAACCAGGTGAAGGAAGCAGACCAGCTGAAGAAGCTGCTGAATGAGTACCGTGCACTGTGCACGGGTGCCAGCGAGGAGGTTCGCCATGATGCATGACGAAGAAGAGCATTTCGACGAAGAGATTGAAATCACCAATGTGCGTGAAGATGACGAAGAGAAGCTGTACATCAGCCCCTCTCAGCACAAGAAGATGCTTGAGGAGCTCAACAGGCTGAAGACCAAGGAGCGCCTTCGCATCGCAGAGCGCATCAAGGACGCCAAAGGGTTCGGTGATCTCTCGGAGAATGCCGAATACGAAGAGGCCAAGAAGGAACAAGCGTTCATCGAGGGAACCATCATGGATGTCGAGCGTCAGCTCGAACACTCCGTGGTCGTCGAACCAAGTGATACGGGAACAGGCGAAGTTCACATGGGCTGCAAGGTCCAGGTACTCGACGTGGAGACTGCCAAGACTCGCTGGTTCACCATCGTCGGCAATCTCGAGGCCGATCCAATGGAAGGTCACATTTCCATTGATAGTCCGGTGGGCAAGGCTCTCGTTGGAAAGCGTGAGAAGGAGACCGTTGCTGTGCGTATCCCCAAGGGTCGAGTCTCATACAAGATTCTCTCCATCGAGAAGGTATAGTCGTGCTGGAACTCAACGAGGTTGAGCAGAGCCGCAAAGACAAGATCGGGGAGCTTCGCGAACAGGGGATCGACCCGTTCGGACACAGTTTTGGGGACGCACTTGCGGCAGCCTACATCGCGGAGCACTTTGATGAGCTGGGAGACGGAACGGTTCGTGCCAGAGGGCGCGTCATGGCTGTTCGTGGCCATGGGAAGGCGTGTTTCCTGGTGTTGGCGGACATGTCCGGGCGGATCCAGCTGTATGTGCGCTCTGATGACCTCAAAGAGCCTGCCTATGACTGGTTCAAGAAGTATGTCGATTCCGGTGACATCATTGGTGTCGAGGGAACGCTGTTCATAACGAAGACCGGAGAGAAGACCATCGCTGTCGCAAGATTGTGGGTTCTGTCGAAAGCGATCCGTACGTTGCCCGAGAAGTTTCATGGTCTCACGGATATTGAAATCCGTTATCGCCAACGCTACGTCGATCTCATAGTCAACCCCGAGGTTCGAGACGCTTTTGAGAAGAGATCTCGTATGGTTTCGCATATCCGGACATATCTGACGGAGCGAGGGTATCTTGAGGTCGAGACACCGATGCTTCAACCAATCGCAGGTGGGGCAACTGCGCGTCCGTTTATGACGCATCACAATGCACTTGATCAGGATCTTTTCCTGCGCATTGCCCCGGAATTGTACCTGAAGAGGCTTCTGGTCGGCGGTTTCGAGAAAGTCTTCGAGATCAACCGGAGTTTTAGGAACGAGGGCATTGACACGGTTCATAATCCAGAGTTCACGATGATGGAACTGTACGAAGCCTATTCAGACCTTGATGGCATGATGAGCCTGACGGAGAACCTCATCCTTGATCTGGTCGAGAAGGTCACGGATATGCCGCACGTGCATATGGGCGAGCGGCTGATCAACTTCACGCGGCCATTTGCACGGACCACGTTCGACGAGGCTATGCAGAAGTACGCGGGGGTTGGTCTGGAAGAGCTCCGCGATGATGGGCTGGCGCGCCGTAAGATCGGAGAATTCGGCATTCATATGGACAAGTCGTTCGAATATGCCAACGTCGTGAATGAAGTGTTCGACAAGATGGTTGAGCCCAACTTCATCGACCCGACGTTTGTGCATGATTATCCCGTGGAAATTTCTCCGCTTGCCAAGCGCATGGCGGAACAACCGCAGAGAGTCCAGCGTTTCGAACTTTTTGCCGGCGGGATGGAGCTTGCCAATGCCTTCACCGAACTCAACGACCCCATGGACCAGGAAGAAAGGTTTACGCAGCAGGTTGCTGCGAAGGCCAGGGGCGATGACGAAAGCCAATCCATGGATTTCGATTACGTGCGTGCTCTGCAGTACGGTATGCCGCCTGCGGGTGGACTGGGCATTGGTATTGACAGGCTGGTCATGCTTTTGCTCGGTGTGGAGTCTATTCGTGAGGTTATTCTGTTCCCTCAGCTGAAGCGAAGGGAGTCACAGGACTGACGTTCTTGTCTCGACATAGGAGGGCATGATGGCGAAGCCCCAAGTTCAGTACAGGTGCAGCGAGTGTGGACATATCAGTGTCTCGAAACTCGGAAAATGCCCCGAGTGTGGGGCTTGGGGCTCCTTTGTTGAGGATGTTCCCGAAATCGAGGTCACGGCGCGGCCGGCCTCGAGAGTGCCGATTTCCGGGATACTGCCCGCCGAGGCGGATCTGGACGTCGCAGTGGAGAATGTCCAGCCTGAGCAGCGCATGAGGACTGACATCGGACCGTGGGACGAAGTATTGGGAGGTGGCCTGGTAGTCGGTTCTGCCGTCCTTGTGGGAGGAGAACCTGGCATCGGAAAGTCGACACTTGTCCTGCAGGCGGCAACTGCTCTGGGACAACACGGAAAGGTACTGTACGTGAGCGGTGAGGAGTCTCGCTCTCAAATCCTCGGGCGTGTTCGGCGACTGGGACTGGATCCGAAGAACCTTCTCCTTGCTACCACCAATTCGCTTGCTGATGCGCTGGCCATGGCTGATCGAGCCAGGCCGGTAGCACTTGTCATGGACTCGCTGCAGTCGTTCTCGACGGAGGAGGATTTCTTCGGATCCGGCACGCCGGCTCAACTGAAGGTTACCGCTGCTGCCATCGCCGGGTTCTCCAAGAAATCTGGAGTGGCAGCGCTGATCATCGGGCACGTGACCAAGGACGGGACGATTGCGGGTCCCAAGTACGTCGAGCATCTGGTCGACGCCGTCCTCTACATGGAGGGAGACCGATTTGGTGCTTACCGACTGCTGAGGTCAGGGAAGAACCGCTACGGCAGGAGTGGGGAGACCGGGTTCTTCGAGATGACCTCAACAGGGCTCGTACCCATTTCCGATCCGTCGAGCGCGTTTGTGACCGACGTACACAACCTTCAGCCAGGGTCCGTGGTGGTTCCTGCAGCACAGGGGAGCTTTGCTGTGCTCGTTGAAGTGCAATCTCTGGCCGCTACCAGCTACCTGCCGTCTCCGCGCCGCATTGCGACGGGACTGGACTATGGCAGGCTCATGATCGCGCTGGCGATAATCGAACGCAGAGCGGGCACGAGCGCTGGAGGCAGAGACGTGTACGTCAATATCTCAGGTGATTTTTCGGTTGAGGATCGAGGTATTGATCTCGGCGTCGGCTTGTCGCTGTACAGTGCGATACGCAACGTAGCAATGCGTGACGGGGTCATGCCAATCGCGGAGGTCGGTCTCGCAGGAGACCTGCGCCCCGTGTTCAACTTGCACCGGCGCATCGAGTTGGGGGCACGTATGGGGTTCAGGGAGTTCATCGTGAGTGATAAGGCTCGCGACGACCTTTCGGATCTCCACGGGCTGACGATTCATCGAAAACGCTATGTGAGTGAGGCAATTGCCGCCAGTTTTCCGCGAGTCTCCGATGCCGGAGGCGAGTCGCAGTGAAGGCTGTCAGAGCCCATCGGCCGAGTCTTGCCGCCATTGTCGTGGCGGCTGGAAGCAGTACCCGGTTTGGAGGGAACAAGCTTTTCGCTCCTTTCGCGGGGAAACCGCTCATCTGCACTACTTTGGAGGCAGTGTGCCAAGTTCCCGTGCGTCGGCTGGTTCTGGTCTGCAGACCGGACGATCGTGTGAAGATGGAGAAATGCGTTACCCAGGCCGCACTTCCGCGCCGCGTGCACGTTTTTCTGGCGAGCGGAGGCCCAACGCGAGCCGAAAGTGTCCTTAACGGTCTCAAGACACTCGCAGACAATGGTGCTTCCGGTCAGGACTGGGTTCTGGTCCATGACGGTGCTCGCCCTTTGGTCTGCAGAGCACTTCTGAAGAGACTGCTCGCGGCCAGGGATACGGGAGACATCGTCGTACCGGTGATTCCGGTGGCCGACTCACTGCGGCGGACGTCGGCGGGCGGGACAAAAGCACTGGACAGGAGAGGAGTCGTTGCCGTACAGACACCTCAGTTCTGCCAAGTGGCCACTCTGCGGTCCGCGTATCTCAACTGTGCGGATAGTGCATTGTTTGGTGACGAGGCGGCGCTGATCGAGTCAACTGGTGGGCAGGTCGCGACTGTTGAAGGCGACGTTCAGAACATAAAGGTGACGTTGCCGGGGGACGCTGAGATGCTCGAAGCGGTACTTGGCGCAAGAGCCGGGACCGTGGTCGGGTTCGGTTATGACGTCCACCGGTTTGTGTCTGGGCGACCGTTGATCCTCGGCGGCATCAGGATCACCTCGGCACTGGGGCTTGACGGGACGTCAGATGCCGATGCGGTCTTGCATGCGGTTATGGACGCCGTCCTCGGGTGTGCTGGGGCAGGAGACATCGGCGGCATGTTTCCATCATCAGACGGGCAGTACGTAGGAATCGACAGCGCCGTGCTTCTCAGACGCGTTCTGGCGGATAGGCGGATTCATAGACTTAGAATCGTTTCAGTGGACATTACTGTCGTCGCTGAAAGACCGAGATTGCAGATATACCAAGCTCTTATGCAGAGGAGGGTCGCGTGCCTCCTCGGACTTCAGTCGACGGATGTTGACGTCAAAGTGACGGGTAACGATGCGATAGGCTGGATCGGCAGGGGTGAAGGCATAGCCGTTCTCTGTGTTGTGACTGCTCTCCATCCAAAGTAGGAGGAAGAAAAGGCCGTACGCTGAGCACTTGTTGCGCAGACCCCCGGCGTGGTCGGCTGTCTCCGGCTCCAGTTGCATCGGGCCACGGCACATGTTCTACTCAGTACTGTTGCTTCCTTCCGGACCTGGCAGAGTTCAGAGCTTCCCATTGCATGGTTTGCAGCCTTCAACGCTTTCAACAGGGACTGTTTCGGAAACGTGCACCTCGCATGCCCAGCATGGACCCCGGTGAGCGGATTCCGGGCAACAGGGCACCGCTGTCTCCCCGTCCTGTACGGCTTCAGTAGTATATGCGCTGAGATGTTCCCAGTCAACCTGTCGCTACTGCAACTTTGTGAGGGCGATGGAGAGGCGACTTGTCTGTCCTTTGGACACTGATGCCTCGCCTGACCATGGGAGATACCCTGGCAGTTCCAGGTCAACCTCATGCGTGCCCTCCTTCAGCTTGCTGAACGTGAAGGGCGCGATCTGACTCATGACCTGGCCGTCGATTGTAATGGACGCTCCGGCGGGATCCGTGGAGACGGAAAGCTTACCAAGCTCAAGGTCGAACTTGTACTGCTTTGCCAGAACGATGCCTTCTTTTACCGAGAGCGTATCAGTGATGTCCGTGCTCCCATCCAGCTTGAGTGTCAGAGCGTAATCGCCTACAGGGAGGGAGTCGATCTTCAATGGTGTCACCCCGCGTGACTTGCCGTCCATGATGACTTGAGCTCTGGCAGGGTCTGACACAATGCTCAGTTTGCCAAAGGCCTTTACGAGAGAGAAATCCTGCGTGCTCTGTGTCGCATCGGAAAGGTCGACTGTGCGCGAGATTGTGGCGTAGCCCTTGAGGGAAACAACCAGTGCATAATTGCGTGGTTTGAGGCCTATCAGCGTCAAAGGCGTGACGCCTTTGGTTGCTCCATCGAGTGCCACTTTTGCACCGGGCGGGGTAGACGTGACGATCACGGAGTAGGCAGCGTGCGTCATGTTTGCAATGACTTGCGTCGTGGATCCCCTTACCGCTGTCGTGGTGCCGTTCCAGACGTCCCATCCCGATACACGGATTTGTATCGCATGGGTCCCCGGGGTCACGTGGGGCAGCACCAGCGGCGTCGTCCCGACCTGCTGTTTGTCGAGGAACACGGTCGCTCCTGATGGAAATGATCGGATGTTCAGGCTGGCTGCCCTTCCCTGGAGAAGAAAGAAAACCGACGCGGCCGCAACTGCGGCGATCAGTACGAACGCGATCCAGATCCTGCTTTTGCGAGGGCGCTGCGGGGCTGGTGGGAGCACACTGACTCCAGCAGGAGCTTGTGCCGTGCGTGACTCGTGGAGGCTTCCAAGAAGCTCGTCGATGCGGTCAGGTTCGTGAGAATGCCGTTCGGGCATGTTCATACCTCCTTTATTCCAGTCGTTTCAACACTGCCTTGAGCACATCGCTGAAGACGTTATCCGCAGAACGAGCCGCGTCGATGGTCACCCATCGTTCCGGCTGGCTTGTGGCCATGTCCAGAAAGGCGCGGCGCACGACGTCGAGAAATGGGCCTCGTTGCTCGATCCGGTCGAGGTCGGTCTTCCGAGCCAGGGCAACGCGCGGATCGATATCCAGAAGCAGCGTCAGGTCAGGGACCAGGCCCGAGGTGACGATATCCATGAGTCGCTCGACTCGTTTTTTGCCGACGTTTCCTGCAACCCCCTGATAGGCGATAGATGAATCTGCAAATCTTTCGCCAATGACGATGTCGCCGCGTTCCAGTGCGGGATTGATGACCTCATCGATGTCCTGTCTGCGATCGGCCGCGAACAGCAGCACTTCAGAGAACAGGGACAGGTTGAGTTCATCATGCACGAGGATCGTTCGGAGCTTACGTCCGAGCATTGTTCCTCCGGGCTCGAATGTGTGCGTGACAGAGAATAGTCGCTCCGTCAGCGCCCGCTTGAGTCGTTCAGCTTGCGTGCTCTTGCCGCATCCGTCGATCCCCTCGAAGGTAAGAAAGAAGGCGCGTCGCATCACACTGCTCCTGGTGGCCCTTGAGTCGGCTTCATCGCCGGAGAGTACACGACAACGCGCCGGAATGGCTCGATGCCTTCGCTCTCACTGAACAGCCCAAGTCGTTCCGCCAGTCTGTGCTGCATCCGCCGCTCGAAGGCACCGGAATATGGCAGTTCACGCGAGGCCGAGGAGACGACGGCTTCGCGCATGAGATGAATCCAGGAAGCATACTGGTCCTTGTCCACGGACATCGAGTGGATGCGTCTGAGGAGGTCCTTGATGGCAGCCAGACTGTTCTTGCTGGTTGTATACAACGGCAATCCGAGTGCCTCGGCTCGTTCTACAAGAAATGGCTTCTTGGCTGCGAGTGTGTCACTGAGCAGCACGATGTCTGCATCCTCCATCGTGCGCGCGACGCGTACGTCGGCATGCAGGCTGTGAGAAGCTCGCTCGATATAGCTCTGGCTGACTCCCTGGATGTACAGTCTGACGCTGGAATCCTGTGTCCACAGTTGCTCGCTGCCAGGCTGCGAAGTGGAAGTTCCTTCCTGATGGGGAGGTTCGATCACGAAGTCCTTCCCAACCTTCCTCCTGCGTATCTCGGGTTGCACGTCGAAGCCGCGCAGAACTCTGTCGACGACGTCTGCCAGATCACGGTATACAGCCAGGACGTCGCGTTCACGCAGTTCTACGAGGACGTCAAATGTAGGAGCAGACTTGCGTTCGAGAACGCTCTTCTGTGTCCCGCGGCGCTGTGCTTCTTCATCACCCAGCGTAACCGTCTGGATACCTCCGAGCAAGTCGATGAGGGTCGGGTTGGTGATAAGGTTGCCCAGATCGTTGCCATGTGCTGTTCCAATGAGTTCGACGCCGCGCTCAGCGATTGTCCGGCATGCTTGCGCCTCTTCGATGCGGCCGATTTCATCTATGACGATGACTTCGGGATTGTGGTTTTCCACTGCTTCGATCATGATGTCGTGCTGCTCTTTGTTGAGCGGTACCTGCATACGACGAGAAGATCCGACGCCGGGATGGGGCACATCACCATCCCCACCGATCTCATTGCTGGTGTCGACGATGATGACGCGTTTTTTCAGCGTATCGCTCATGTACCGGGAAGCCTCGCGCAGCAGCGTTGTCTTGCCTATACCAGGTCGGCCCAATATCAGGATGCTCGAGCCTTTCTTGACGAGGTCTTCAATGATCTCGATCTTGCCATATAGAGCGCGCCCAACTCGGCATGTCAGTCCGACGACGTCGTTGTGCCTGTTCCGGATGACGGAAATGCGATGCAGCGTCTGTTCGATTCCGCCCCGGTTGTCCCGGTCGAATTCTCCGACTTTTCGGACGATGAAGTCGATGTCCCCCTTCGCGACCGTACTCTCGCTGAGGGGAACGAAGTCGAATTCAAATCGAGCTTCTGGGACACGTCCAAGATCCAGCACGACCTCGACGAGCTCATCGAATCGGTCGAGCCGCTCGAGTGCTTCTTGCAGAGATTCTGGGAAGATGCTCAGGAACGCCTGGGTATCGTAGTCGTGTGCTGCCATGTCAGTCCTTTCTGGAGAAGCGCTTCAGCAATGCGGTCGGTGACTCTCTCATACTCACCAAAGAGGCTGAACAAATCAAGATCGTCTGTATCGATGGCAATCAGCGGGGCGCGCAAAAACGAGCTTGCCCATGCCTCGTAGCGCTCGTTGAGTTTCCGAAGGTAGGAAGAGGGCAGAGACTTCTCGAACGAACGTCCCCGCGACTGTATGCGTCGTGAGAGTGTTCTTGTGGATGCACGGAGATAGACAATGAGGTCGGGTACCGGGAGATTCTCCAGCAGGTACTCGTACAGTTGCAGGTAGATCTGGTATTCGACGCGTGACAGCGCTGTACGGGCAAATATCTCTGCGTCCTCATACAGGGTGCGGTCCACGATCTTGGCGTGATTCAGCGCGCCGGCTTCCTTGAAGAGTCTCACCCGTTGTGTCAGGAAGAAGAGTTGTGACTGTATTCCCCATCGCTTGGGATCATCGTAGTAGAGTTTGAGGAAAGGGTTCTGTTTGACTGGCTCAGGGAGTAGAGTGAGCCCCCACTTGTCGGCAAGATGACGGGTCAGGGTAGATTTTCCTACGCCGATGTTACCGGCGATGGCAAGGAACAGGGGACGGTCGCCGCCGGCCGTCGTGGGCTGAGGCTCCCCGCTCATGGATTCTTGAGCTGAGCTGGGTCGAACGTACCCTGCTCGAAGATATTCTGGTAGAACGAGGCCCAGGAGACTTTCTTGTTGCTGGTCCGGGAGATTCTACGCATTTCACGGAAGTGAGCACGGAACATGAACCGGGCGAGAGAGACGCCAAAGTCGAACGTGGCGATCGATGAGAACGACGATGCAAGATCAGGAGGCAACGGGACGCGTTCCTGAAGAAACGAGCAGGCGTCATGATGGGACAGCCTGTTCTGCAGGATCTCGATATCGAGAGCGGCTGCCGCGTCCTCGATGAGCAGCTGGAGCGTCGTAAGCAGACTGTTCTGAGGCGACAGCATGCCATCAAGATTGGCGATGTTCTGCAGTTCGAACAGCGAAAGTGCCGTGATGAATACCTCTCGCTGAACATGAAATGCCAGACATGGGTCCCAGCTGCTGATTGCGGTCTGGATGTAGGCCTTACCGGGGAAGTACGTCATCATGAGAGAGATCTCAGGCGAAAGCCAGCGACGGGAAGACGCCATCGGACAGACGGTCTGTCGGTGGTCGAGGGAGGCACCCTTCAGGGCAACCGCTTCTGAATCATCATAGGCCGGGCGAGTCGCGGACTCGTCCCCTAACACAGGTACGGACTTGAGTCTGTAACCAGGGAAAAACGAGTGGAGGCGGGGAAAATCCTTGTTCATCCAATCATCGATGGTTGCTTGATCCAGGCGCCGCGCGAGAGAAGCCCGGAGAACGTCATTGACAACCTCGTCGGTGCTTCTGGAGGCATCAAGCTGGGCAGCGGTCTCGCTCAATTGGCGCTTCAACGCCTCAGTCTCATGTTCCACATGTTCCTGTGCTTCCTTCGTGATTGCCTCTTCGAGTGAAGGCAGCAGGACAGAGAGTATTGGGTCCCGGGTGGAATCGCCTGTACTGGTGGAGTGAGCCAGCCGTGGTTCCAGTCTACTCATGTACTGGCGTGCCCTGAGGATGCGCTCTGCAATAGCCTGCTTGTCATCGAATCGGCTGGCCCTGTCTTCCGCGAAGAGGAGATATTGGTCAATGATATGCAATTCCTCAAGAGCCAATTTCTGGTGAGAACCTGAACGCAGCTGGAGTTCTTCTGCAGGCGCGGTCGGGGATGTCGACAGTTCCTCGAGCCGGCGAATGAGAGCCTTTCCACGGACGTACGCGGGAATCTCTGTCATATACAGCAACTGGTAGAGGCCCCGCCGGACGTTGCGCAGTTGCCAGAGAGTGTCCCCGAAATACCCGGCTCCAATCAGGACGGACAAGCTGTCCATGTAGGGCCGAAGGATGAGCGCTGAGCGGTGCTCGCTGTTCCCGAGTTTCCCTTGTTCGAGCCTTGTTAGCACTTCACGTTTGTCGTCGAGAAACCGCTGCATCTGCTCAGCGTTTGTGGCCGAGAAGTCTCCCAGATGATAAAGGTATCTGTGCGTTCCTGCACTGAGCGCATCCACGGGAAGGAAGTAGCTGGTTTCATCGTGGATGTCTTGAAGCAGTTCGTTGTACTTGGTCAATGAGGGCAGAGTCTGAGGACTGTTCTGGCGGCCGTCCGCTCTGGAGCGTCTGCTGCGAGGTGGACGGTTTGTTTTCGGGCTAGTGTTCCTGGGATTCTCCGGGGCAGCCGAACCAGCCGGAGCCTCTTTTCGTGGGCGCGTCACGAGCCTGCGTCGACCTGCAATGGTTCAAGTGAATCTGAAACCTGGATGCCAAACATGATGTCCCACCACCTCATGAACCGCTTGTAGTGTGTATCACCACTTACAAGACTGTTCTCCTTCTTGAGAAGCTGTGCCCGATCTTCAAGGATCAACTGGAACTTCTTGTTCGCCAGAGCATCTTTTGCAAGCCTTGCGCTTGCCTGCTCGAAGGTGAGCTGGTGTCCCGCCGCGTCCGTATAGTTCCAGCCCCATGTAGCGAAGTACTCGTGCACTTCAGCTGACGACACTGTGGCATCCTTCGTCAGGCTCTCTTCATAGGCTTTGGAAGTAGTCCAGAACTGGATGTACGAGCGCATATCCGGGGACCGCAGTCTCGCGGTCTCGGTCGTGTCGTCAGGTGAGGCGTGGTCCTTCACATAGGCCTCGACGGCAGCGTCGATGGCCGATGGACTCACGACGATTCCCAGTCGCAGAGCTTCATCGGATTGAGCGTGCATGACAATGAGTCGTTGAATGGCTTCTGTCTTCAACCCTGCAGCAAGATACTGCATCTTTGGGTCTGAAGAGTTTCCGAGATCCAGTCGTGTGTTATAGTGGTCGCTGGTCTCGTCGAATGGCAGGTCCACAATCATTGCCGAGACATGTTCCTCAGTAACTGGCTTGTCATTGACGTAGAAGGCGACGTTGCGTGAACCTGCTATTGGGATGGCAACGATTGTTGCCAAAAGGGCGACCAGGAGAGGTGATGCCGCAATGAGAAAGAACCTTGGGCGCGCCTGGACTATCGTCTTTCTGGATGGATCGATGCCGTCTTTCGCAAGCATGACTATTGCGCTGATGGAGTGCTTGGCGTTGCTGCGGGAGTCGTCGTTGTTCCCTTGCCGGTAGCTTTAACGATCCACTGCCCGATTGTTCCGAGCACCTTGCCGATACCACGGCTATACCATCGGGTGATACGCGACCACTGACCCTCGCGGACGGGGAATTGCACCTTGAGTTTGGTCACCAGTGCAGTTTTTGCATCCGCCTTGCGCTCGTCTTCCAGTGCGGTCTTGACCTTATCATGCGTAGCCTTGTCACTCAGGTTTGCCTTCACGAGTGGTTTTCGGCCCAGAAGCTGGATGATCTCATAAGAAGAACCATCGACAAAGGGTTTTGAGTACTGGCCGGTCTTCAGACCGCTGAGAGCGGTGAAGCGGGTCTCATCGCCCACGCTCGAGAAATAGTCCAGGATTCCTCCCGTCTTGGCGTCGGCATCGGTGGAATACTTCGTGATCGCGGCCTTGAACGACAAGCCCTTCTGGAGCTCTGCATACACTTTGTTTGCAAGGGTCTCCGCAGCCTTTGCTCCAGCTGTCTGATCTCCGGTTCCGAAGCCGAGGACGATGTGTGCGGCTTTCGCCGTCTCGGCCGTGTCATAGATTGCGCTGACAGGTTCCTGAGCGATCTTGTGAATGATATGGAAGCCGAAACTGGTCTGGATGGGTCCTACGATGTCGCCCGTCTTGGCAGCAAAGGCTGTAGTTTCGAATTCTTTGACCATCTGCCCTTTGGTGAAGAAGCCCAGGGTCTCGTAGACAGCATATCCTGCGGTCTTCTTGTTGAGCTCGGCCGCCTTCTCCTGCGCGTACTTGGCGAAATCGAATGTGGCATTTTCAGCTTTTTGTTTCACGACCTCGTCATAGATGGCCTGAGCGACCTTCTTTTTCGCAGCGATTGTCGAAGAAGAGTCATTGTCAGCGTCTATATTGATGAGGAGATGGTCGGCGTTGACCCGTCCCTGAGAGACAAAGTAGGTCCTGACATCAGCGTCCGAGACGGTGACGCCGGCATTGATCTCGGCAGTCACCGCGTCAGCAAGTTGCTGCCGTTCGACAAATGGCTGAATCTGAGTGCGCAGAGTGGCTTTGAACTTGTCCATCGAGCCATACTGAGCTATGACGGCGTCATTGAATCCCTGAGTGTCCGTTCCAAACTGCTGCTGTGACTGCGTGACGGCATTCTCAACTTCTGTGTCGAGAGCAGTCTTCAGCTTGGCCTGGTCGATCGTCATGTTCTTGGACTTGGCATATTGGATGAACAGCTCCTGCTCGATCGAGCTGTCTATGGCGTCCTTGCGAACGGACTTGAGCGTGCTGGCATTCTCTGCAGTCGTCAGATCCATTCCGTACTGCTTATACATATCGATGTAGTTCTGGACGCGCGCCGCGATATCGGACTGGAGGATTTTCCCGGTGCCGACCTGATATGCTATCGTTCCGGTGGCGCTCTTGACTGCGAAGAAGGATCCCCATGTGGCGAGTGCTACTATGAGTACAACGGCAATGACTCGCATGACAACGGGAAACCGGTCCTTGTGATATGTCCCCGGCTTCTCGACGAGTCCCTCCTTGCGTTCCTGTCTGATCCTGCTTTCTTTTCCCATCCTGTCACTCCTCGGTCGAGTCTGCCTCTGTGGACAGACGACTCAGATAATAATCATAGAACTATACCATGATTCCTCTCATCTTAAAGCGTTCCAGTCTTCTCTGCCGTATTTCCGAGCGACAATGCCGGCGGCGTTGGCTATCTCTCGCTGAGTAAGGGAATCGGCAAGGAGACGGACACCTTTGGCAGCCGAGAAGGCTGCAACGAGTGCATCTGTCATTTCGCCGAATGTGACGACTCGGTGAGCCTCGTCGCTGACGCTGGTCATAAGACGAGCGGCCCGCCGTGCGGCATCGTGCACGTTTGGCTGAGATGTCCGGACTACGGCAAAGAGCTTTTCCAGGTCATTCTTCAGGACGACTGAGCCGTGCTGGAGGAATCCGTCCCGCGTCCGCATCTGTGCCGAGCCGACAATTTTCCTTTGACAAGCAACGATGTCGGTGGTCCCCGGTGCGGTGAAGCACGATGCGGACACAAAGCCGGTGGAGCCATGTGGAGCAAGTGTGGCTGATACTCCAACAGCCAGGAGCGCCGCAACAATCGGTCCGCATATCCACTCATATGACGCCTCCAGCCCCAGGGCATAGAGAGGATCCGACTGTGGTATCGACACCGAGTAGGTGACTTCCATGTCGTGGAGTACCGCTCTGCCCCCCGTAGGGCGTCGGACCCATGCAACATGTCTCCTGTCCATTTCGGTGAAGTCCAGAACCTCTGAAGCTCGCTGAGCGAAGCCAAGGGATACG
>Ga0209880_1000074_pt1 | contig 18820 bp, 18 predicted proteins | sample PersoiDNA2013191_FD_185803 | JGI IMG/M metagenome (GOLD analysis project Ga0209880, IMG submission 185803) | Permafrost soil microbial communities from the Arctic, to analyse light accelerated degradation of dissolved organic matter (DOM) -... | ecosystem: Environmental > Terrestrial > Soil >... | reverse complement strand
TTCCTCACTTTTATATCTTTCGTGTGAACCTGAGGTGGAGTGCCCCTGAGGCTGTGTAACTTCTTCAATATGAAACACAACAGGAGTATGTTGTTCGCGGCATATTGCAATACCTTCTTCGTAAAGCTTTAGTAATCCGGCATAATCCCACCCTTTTCCCTTGAAAATTCTTATTCCTAATTTATCTTTATCAGTTTCAAATCCCTTAAGTATTTCTGAAATACTGCCTTTTGTAGTCTGGTATTTCTTGGGTACTGATATGCCATAACCATCATCATAAACAGAAACAGCCATTGGCACCTGGAGAACACCTGCAGCATTAATTGTCTCCCAGAAATAACCTTCAGATGTACTCGCGTCGCCAATGGATCCGAAAGCTACCTCATTTCCTTTCAGAGAAAGAGTTGTGAATTGTTGAAGATCCTTATTTTGCCTGAATAACTTTGATGCATAAGCCAGTCCAAGTAAACGCGGCATTTGTCCTGCTGTAGGGGAAATATCAGCGGAAGAGTTTTTTTGTTTTGTCAAATCCTTCCATGATCCATCAGGGTTGATATTCGGTACAGAGAAGTGGTTATTAAAAACCCTTCCTCCACTTCCTGTATTAAACTGCTTATCGGTGTTACCATACAACTGATGGAAAAATTCGAGCGAGTCATAAAGCCCCATCGCCATCATCCATGTCTGGTCCCTGTAGTATCCCGATCGCCAATCACCATTTTTAAACTGTTTTGCCAGGGCCAACTGAATTATCTCCTTTCCATCCCCAAAAATCCCAAACTTTGCTTTCCCGGTGAGAACTTCACGGCGTCCTATAATACTCAGATTTCTACTTAGATTAGCCATTCGGAAATCGGCAAGAACACTTTCTTTATTAAAATATTGTTTTGACTGGTTTTTGATTTGTTTCATCTCAATGATCTCTGCGTTGGAATCCTGCCCTGATTGACTATGATTTTGTTTCATTCCTGATACTACGTTTAGTTGTCGTTATGCACTAGAAACAATCGAGCACCAATGTTGTTTAAATAACCTGAATTTTATGGTTATTCATTATTCTCAGATTCAGAAATATTACTCTTTAATTTTTCAGAAGTCCATGTTTTAAAATTTCCTTTTTCATCGGAATAGACCAAAAAAACTTCAAATTCGGGATGTATGCCAAGAAATTCAATGGTTTTATCTTTTCCCATTACCATGAAAGCAGTTGCCAGACCATCAGCCATTGCACACTCATCTGCAATTACGGATGCACTCAGAACGGTGTTTTTTGCCGGGTAACCGGTCTTTGGATCTATTTCATGCGAATATTTGACGCCATCTTCTATATAAAATTTCCTGTAGTTTCCGGAAGTAGAGATAGCTTGATCAGATATCTTAATAATCGCCTGAAGTGTCTTACCCGGTGTCATGTTATTGTCTACCGGTTTGTCAATGCCTACTCTCCATAGATTGCCTGCCTTCTTACCTTTTGCCCTGACTTCTCCTCCAATCTCAACCAGATAATTTTTAATTCCCAGATTGTCGAATAAGCGGCAGATCACATCAACTGAATACCCCTGAGCGATAGCATTAACGTCAAGGCATACATGTGGATCAGTTTTAACCAGTCGTCCGTTAATCAATGAAACTTTGCTCATCCCCACAAGTTTAAGAAGGCTATCGCGTTTCGATTCCGTGAAGCTCTTATGCGCATCAGGACCAAATCCCCAGGCTTTTACAAGTGGACCTACAGTAATGTCAAAAGCGCCATCTGTCATTTCAGATACTAAAACTGACTTCCTGAAAACTTCGGTGAAAAATGAATCAGGTACAACGTCCTCGTTACGGTTTATCTTTGAAATAATGGATGAATCCTTGTAAAGTGACAACGACATATCAAAATCAGAAAGGGTCTTTTCAACTTTCTTCCTGAGTTCAGCGGGATCTATGTTTTTCTTATTATCGTAAACAATACTATACGTTGATCCCTGAGCCAAACCCGCAAAATTTGCAATAACAGGTTTATTATCCGTGCAGCCAGATGTGAAGAGGCCAAGGAATAAGAGACCGGCCATTAATTTATTAATCATGATCTAATCTTATAATTTTATGATTCCCATTGCCTATGCAATCTTACATAAAATTTGTGCTCCTTCAAAATATTAATATTTCTTCTCTGATATTTGATGCAACAATTCCCTATTTTTAAAGTTTTATCTAACAGATCAATAATTAAATGAGATATATACTTCTATTTGTATTTATGTTCAGGATCTTTTCAGCACAGGGACAACAAACATACCCTGATTCAATTCTTTATTCAAACCATATCTATAATGAAAAGATTAAAACTGTACAAATATACAAGGATGGCTGGAATCTTTCATACCCTGTCATTAAGCTGAACACTAATGAGAAGTTAGTTTTTAATTTCGATTTGCTGAAGGACCAGCCTGAAACATTCTATTATACTTTTATCCATTGTAATAAAGACTGGAATAAATCTGACATTTTTCCAAACGATTACCTGACCGGATATACTGAAAACCCTATAGAAGATTATGGAAATTCTTTCAACACAACAGTCAGCTATATTCATTATAAGCTTATCTTCCCTAATGACAAAGTAAGTATAATATTATCAGGTAATTACATACTTGAAGTGTATCCTGCCGACAAACCTGAAGAACCTGCAATAACTCAAAGGTTTATTGTTGCTGAAGATGCTTCTAAAATTACTGTAACGGCTCACAGACCTCAGATGACAAAAGAAAACAATACTCATCAGCAGGTTGATTTCGTTGTAGATTATACCGGACTCTCTATCAATGACCCTTTCAGGAATGTATTTGCTTTTATCCTTCAGAATGGGAGATGGGATAATGCCAAAAGAAACCTAAAGCCTGATTTTTATGGGAATAATGAACTTAAATACAATTCATTATCTGACAAAAATATTTTCAAGGGTGGAAATGAATACCGTTATTTTGACATTAAAAGTATTCGGTATCAGACTGAATATGTTAAACGTATAGATTATGTTATTCCCAACTATAATATTTATCTCTACCCGTCAGAAAACAGGGAGTTTAAACCTTACTTCTACTGGAAGGATTTTAACGGTAAGTATTATATCGCTTTCCAGGAGGGTACGAAACCTGACATCGATGCTGACTATGTAAATGTCTATTTTACACTTCTTTCAGATCAGGTGATTTCAGGTGGGAAGATGTATATATCGGGCAGTTTGAATAACTGGGCTTTTGATAAAAAGAATCTTATGACGTATAATCCTGAAAAAAAAGAATATGAATGTAATATGCTTCTGAAACAAGGGTGGTATAACTATGAATATGTTTTACTGAAAGATGGTGAAACAGATGGCACTGCCACATTATTTGAAGGTAGCCATTATGAAACAGAGAATGATTATATTGTATTGATATATTACAGGAATCCACATGATCGATACGACAGGGTAATCGGCTCTGTTATTGCCAATACACTGAACCGGCTCTCAAACTAGTTATCTGTATGTTTGTCAATTCCAAATTGCATATAAATAGTATGCTTAAGAGTCTTCATTATTTCGCTCATATACTCTTCAACGGCTCTTACAGAACCAGGCAGGGTATAAATCAACGATTTACCTATGATACCTGCAACACCTCTGCTTAAGAGTGCAGTAGGTTTTTCAGTCCCATATTTGATCCTGATAAATTCCATTATCCCGGGGATCTCTTTAGTGAGAAGAGGCGTAACTGTCTCTACTGTAATATCCCTCGGACCAATACCAGTTCCGCCTGTAGTTATAATAATATTGTAATTTTTCCCGGCACTTCTCAGCAGATCCTTTAAAGTAGCAGAGTCATCAGGGATAAGGATTAATTTAATATTACATGACCAGCTGCCAGACGAAAAAAACTCTGTAATCTTTTCTTTGATCTTTGGTCCGCTGAGATCCTCATACTCGCCTCTGTGAGCCCTGTCGCTGAGTGTAATTATCAGTACTTCAAATTTTTCAGGAAGATTCATTTTTTGATTTTTTCTATCAGGCTGATATTATCAATTATCATTTTTTTATCCACTGCCTTACACATATCATAAACTGTAAGCAGAGCAACACTGACAGCTGTTAACGCTTCCATTTCCACGCCTGTTTTACCGGTACATCTCACCTCACTCACAATGTTAACACCCCTCTCATCAATAACCGTATCTACCTTAACATTTTCAAGAACAATATTATGACATAACGGGATAAGATCAGATGTTCTTTTTGCTGCAGAGATCCCGGCAAGCTGGGAAACAGTAAGAACATCACCTTTTTTAAGCAGATTGTCCTCAATAAGTCTGATTGTCTCAGGTGCAAGAGAAATATGCCCATTTGCTTTTGCGATTCTGAGTTGATTCTCTTTATCACCAACATCAACCATAACCGCTTTCCCCTTATTGTCAGTATGTGTCAGTTTGTCCATAATTTATTAACCTCCTATATTATAAAATGTTCCGGTTTCGTTTTTCGAACCGCATTCGGGTTTTAATTCTGCAGCCAGATTAATTGCCTTTTCAAAGCCAAGTTCTCTTATATCAAATTCAATATTGCTGAAAAGACAGGGCTTAAGTTTCCCGTTTGATGTAAGCCGTAACCTGTTGCACGATGAGCAGTCACCACCAGTGCCGCCATCGACTATTGAAAAATGTCCCCTGACAAGGTCCATTTGACGTATATATCTTATCTCCAAATTATTATCCATGCAAAACCTGGCAACAGCCTTTGCTTCCTCCTCTTCTTTTGAGTCTTTGACGACACAATTTATTTTTACTGGAAAAAGGCCGGCTTCTTTCGCAGCATTTATACCTTCAAATACATCATTAATATTTCCGTTACGTGTAATAACTTTGAATTTTTCAGGATCGATTGTGTCAAGGCTTACGTTAACTCTGTGAAGACCTGCTGCCCTGAGTTCCTGAGCATACTGTTTCAGCAGGGTACCATTTGTTGTCATTGAGAGATCTTCGATGCCTTTAATTTCTGAGATCATTCTAACCAGTGCCGTAACTCCTTTTCTGACAAGAGGTTCCCCTCCTGTAATCCTTATTTTTGTCACTCCGTTTGCCACTGCCACCTTAGTAAAACCGGTAATCTCATCGAAAGTAAGGATCTCTTCATGACGGAAAAGTTTAATTCCTTCATCCGGCATACAGTAAGTGCATCGCAAATTACATCTGTCAGTGACAGATATGCGCAAATAATTCAGTTTTCTGTTAAATCTGTCGAACATTTACAATTTCTCCTTTTACCAATGATCTTATTCCCGGTTTCAACGTTATTACCCCGTCGGCATAAGAAAGCGCTGAAAGGTGAGCCGATCCATGAAAATCGACAGGCAAAACCTCCATATTCTTATTAATTATTACCGGAATGAATTCCAGTCTGACCGATGATTTTCTGTCATAGTCTACTGCCATAGGCAACATATTCTCAAGGGCCATCCAGTCATAGCCCATCATCCTGTTTATCACAGGTCTAACAAGAATTTCAAATTGAATAAATGAAGAAACAGGATTACCTGGCAACCCAAATACAATGGCTTTGGAATGCACTCCAAAGGTTGTTGGTTTTCCCGGTTTAACATTCACCTGATCAAATAAAATTTTCACACCTGCACGTTCCAGAACCGATGGTACAAAATCAAAATCACCCATTGAAACGCCACCGGTAATAATAACTATATCACTCTTACTAATAGCTTTTTCTATCATTGCATAAGTGATAGTTGCATTGTCCGGTGCAATGCCATAATCAATTGCTGTTGCTCCTGCCCTGACAACCTGGGCACTTAATTGATAAGCATTGCTGTTACGTATCTGCGAAATACCAGGGAAACCGGAAGGGTTAATCAGCTCATCCCCCGTACTGATTATCCCTACAATTGGCTTCTTTTTCACACGAACTTCTGTATGTCCTACAGAAGCCATTAAAGCAATATCCTGGGGTTGAATGAATTTAGGTTTCTTTAGAACGATATCCCCTTTTCTGACATCTTCGCCTTTAAAAGATATATTTATCTTCGGGTTGGTTCCGGTAAATATGATTTTACCGTTCGAAAGATTTTCTGATTCCTCTACCATAAAAACGATGTCACAACCTTCCGGAACAATTGCGCCGGTCATTATTTTTGAGCATTGATTCTTCCCTATCTTATGTTTGGGTTCTTTACCCGCGGCAATGACCTCTATAACCACCAATTCATCGTTCAGTTCCAGCTTATTACAGGCATAACCATCTACTGCTGACCTGTTAAATGGAGGCATATCGATATCGGTGGTTATATCTTCATCAAGAATCCGTTGATAGGAATCATTAAATAGAATTGTCTCTGCTACAGTCTCAAAAACCGATTCCATCACAATTTCGAAAGCTTCTTCAAAAGTTATCATGCCACATAATATTATTTACCTCCCCCCAGGGTGGAAACATGAAAGGGGGTCAAAGAATTATATTTCAAGTATTTTAGTCAGCTCCATTTTTTTAGTTTCCATTAATAACTACTATAGCTTTTGAAGGGAAGCTCACCCAAACTTCTTTTCCTTCAATAAGTCTGAGTTTCCCCATTTCTGAAGTAAGTATATTAGTATAGAACAAATCACCGGCATCTATTATTACTTCCATACCAAATTCTGAAGGTGTGATTTCAGTTACTTTTCCTTTGAAGGCATTAAGTTCTATATCAGCGGGCATTTCGTTTGATATGATAATCGAGTCACTTTTTATAAGAAGGAGATTGTTTCTTGCCGGGGTTACACCATTCAGTTTAAATATTACTTTGTGCTCTGTAACGCCAACGAATAATCCATCTTCACGGGAAATATCAACCTTGAAGAAATTCCTGATTCCTGCATAACGTGCAACAAAACGGTTTGACGGGTTATTAAATACCTCATTCACAGAACCCTCCTGGATGATCTTCCCATTATGAATAACTCCCACTCTTTTTGCAAGGCTTATTGCATCTCCATAGTCGTGAGTTACATGAATAATTGTCTGCCCCTCTTTATTCAGATTTCTTAACAATCTTTTCAGGTCGTCTTTCAGCGATGTATCAAGCGAAGAAAGAGGTTCGTCGAGCAGGAGTAATCTGGGAGAAGTAATAAGTGTCCGTGCGAGAGCTACTCTTTGCAATTCACCACCTGAAAGTTTCTCTGTACTTCGTTCGAGAATATGCCGGATATTCATAGCAGTTGCTGCTTTTTCCACCTTATCTGCAATACTTTTCTTATCTTCTTTTCTGGCTCTGAGCGGGTAGGCAATATTTCCAAAGACAGTCATGTGCGGGAAAACAGCAAAATCCTGAAAGACAATTCCAACTTTTCTGTCCTGTATCCGCTGCCTTGTAATCTCGATGTCATCAAGGAATATTTTACCAGTATCAGGATGTTCCAATCCGGCAATCAGCTCCAGAAGTTGTGTCTTTCCTGACCCTGATCTACCCAATAGGACATAGTACTGACCATCGGATACTTCCAGGTTTATATCAGAAAGGACAAAATCGCCAAGACGACGGTTAATATTAATAAGTCTCAGCATCGTTGTTTATATATTTCACTTTTCTTTTAAAAGAAAGAAGCCTCAATGCAATCAAGAACAGCAGAGCTACCAGGATAAAAAACACTGATGCCGGCCGTGCATAATTAAGCCCATAAGAACTAAACCTTTCATAGATGAGAACGGGTGCAATCATGGGATGATAAGCAATAATAACTACAGCGCCAAATTCACTCATTCCCCTGGCAAACATCATTACAAACCCGGTAGTAATACTGCGCCAAGCCAGTGGCAGAGAAATTGTAAAAAAAACTTTTGTATAGCCTGCCCCAAGATTAAGTGCAGCCTTTTCAAGTCTTTCAGGAACAGCGGCAAAACCGTCGCGGGCAGCATTTATCAGGAATGGTAAACTTACAAAAGCCATCGCGAGAGCTATTCCGGAAGGATGATTAACCAGGTCGAAGCCTGCAAAAGAAGCTAATTTTCCTAAAAATCCATCCCGGGAGATAAATCCCAGAAGAGCAATACCTGCGGCAGTATGGGGAAGTACTATTGGAAGGTCAATTATTCCCTGAACAAAATTCTTAGCCGGGAACTTTTTACGCGCTAGCAACCACGCGAATGGGATAGCTCCAACTGAGAAAATAAAGGTTGCTGTGAATGATACCCAAAGGGTTAGCCAAACACTCTGGTGAACCTCTTTGTCTTTGACTGTTTCAAGAAACTGAGTCGCTCCTGTATTGATAAACATGCCGGCAAGAGGCGCAATAATAAATAACAGTACCAATGATGAAAGAATCATCACAATCCATGTGAATATGCTGTTCCGTCTCATGATGAAATCAGTTCTTTTGAGTCTTATTCAAATATTTCAGCAGTTTTAAAGGCAATTTATCTGATTGTTCAGTGCTAAAGGGAATTATAGGTTCCTGTCCATTTTTTTTGAAGATTTCCGTACCGGCCGGACCCAGGAAGAATTCCAGAAAATTAACAGCTTCTTCTTTCTGAGGAGCCTGATCAAGAACTGTAATACTGTAATTAATATACTCTCCCATGACTTTCATTTTAATTCCTGGCTTACTGCCGGCAATATCTGTGCTGACAGATGAATAGGTCTCATTTTTTGAAGGATCAGAAAGGTTTATTTCTTTTGGCAGTTCAATATATTTAAGTCCATGTTGAATTGCAACTGATTTATACTGAAGCATATAATCGATAGCATCTGATTCAAGGAGTGCCACAAGATCAACTTCTTTTGGCCGTATATATTCTTTGTTTTTCGATAACATCTTTTCAGCTAATCCTGGTTTGTTGTAATACTTTTCGGCCAGCATAAATGTAAATACAGTCCGGTAACCACAGGGATCAGAATCAGGGTCTGATCTGGAATAGATTACATCCTTCTTCTGAAGGATATCCATCCAATTATCACTATTAATTTCTTTTGAGTATTTTGATTTTTCCTGAAAGGCAATAACAATTTCATTGGTAGCAAACCTGATACTCCAGCTTGCATAATCCGGAATAAGAAGTTTATTTATAACAAAATAATCTGATGACGCTATAATATCACACGGCTTTTTAAGCTCTGTTACCTTTCTTGCACAAACCAGACTTCCTGCTGATTCAAGAAATATTTTTATGCCTGGATTTCTTTTCTCATATTCCTGAGCTATCTGTTTCATAGGTATAGAAAGGGAACCTGCATGGAAAATAATTAACTCTTTTTGGACTACCCTGGATTGGCTTTTAGCGATAATCGGGAACAATAATATTGCTAAAGAGAGTGAAAGGATGACTCTCATTTTTGTCAGTTCGATTATTAATTTTATAATCATTGATCTGAAAATTCCTTTATATGCAGTAAGTAGAGATGTTAAACCGGGGTTCTCTTAAACACCCGCAAATTTAAATCTTTTTTTCAGCAATGTGCAGGATTGTATTTATTGTCTCTAAAAGAACAAATTATGGATTTTATTTATCTGTTTTACTGATAATTCTTTACTACTTCTATTACCTCAGGCAAGTCCATCCCGATCTTTTTCAGGAATTCAATTGTCGGAACACCGTTATTATTCCATCCTCTTCTTTTATAAACTGCATCTATCAAAGATTCATACTGATCCTCCCTATATTTCCGCAGGACCTTCATTTTCTCTACAGTTGTCTTTCCTGCCGGGTCGAATCCAATCTTTTCTTTAAGCTGTTTATCATAACGTTCAGACCGCGATTCGTACTCTTCAATTGTAACAGGACCCGCAGCCCGATATGGTTGCCTGTCGTGAATGCGTGTTCCGAAGCCGCGTCTGAGGTTGAACACTCTTTGAAAATTATAGACTCTTTCGGAATCCTCCACCAACCGCTTCTTATCAAACTCCCGACCTGTAACTGCCTTATAAATAGTTATATAATTATCAACATGCTCTGGTACTTTGGCAGGTTCGTCACTCTGGGCATTGGACTCAGGTTCAACATCATTCCATGGCAATTTGCATAAGCCTACCAGGCCGAACCATGTACGGAACATCGGAAAATAATGAAGCGCTTCAGCTTTGTTTTCAAATGTTGGTATCTGATTATTAACCATATCCATGAAGATAAGCCATGCTTCATCATGCTGAGGTCCCTTATTTGTAAGTGCGAAACCACCCTGTTGCGCAAGGGATTCTTTTGGCATGTACTGAGAGTATTCCAGTCCCTTGTTTTCCATTCCAATATCATTCAGGAAAGCAGGATCGCCCCAGCCATTTTTAATGAACAGCTCTTTCATCTTACGGACACCTGTTCCGGCAATCTTCCCGAATCCCTCTCCACGGGCAAGCTGATGTAACATTTCAAGTGCAGATACTGAATTACCAAAGTTAAGATCAAGCCCACCTGTTCTTTCCTTATTCAGAATACCATTCTGGTAACACTCCATAATAAAAGCTGTAAGAGTACTCCATGTTATAGTACATATACCATAAGTATCGCAATAAAAATTTGTTTCAATAATATATTCCGGATCGAATATTCCACAGTTTGATCCCAGACCGGCAGCATTCTCGTATTCCGGACCATCAACTAAAACTTTCTGCCCCTTATAAGGACCTGTCTTCAGAATAAAATCATCAATCCCCTTGCTGCACGACATATTGCATCCAATCCAGCAGCCATCAGGAATATTCTGGGTAAAATTTCTTTTCCACACTGACGAATCTATCTTATAAGAATCAGGATGACTTCCAAATTTATAATTCATTACAGGTAACAGGTCGTGATCATTCATTACCTCCATCAGATGAGCTGTTCCAATTTCTCTCATCTGGCATTGTTTGGCATCCAATTCCCGCATCTCCCTGTTAAATCTTTTACCCCGTTCCATGATAGCCTCAAGATCAACGACATTATTGAGGTTTCCTTTAACTCCCGGGATTTTACAAACCAGCGCTTTAATTTTCTTATTGTGAAATACTGTTCCAATACCTCCCCTTCCAGCTTGTTTCAATCTGACCTTCTTACGTTTGGAATCGTAAAAACTGAAGTTTAGCATCCCGATTAATGAGTGCCCGGCAGCTGATCCCGTAGAGACTACTCCGATATATTTCTTTTCATTATCATTATCGGCAAATATTTCTGTCAGTTGTTCTGCCAAAAGATGGCTATCAGTAGCGTCAGCGGGCGCTTCGAATATCTCAACCCTATGGTTTATACCATCAATAAAAACTATTACATCTTTTTCCGCTTTTCCCTGGATTTCGATAGCATCAAATCCGGAAAACTTAAGGAAAGGTCCGAAAAATCCGCCTACATTGCTATCCATAACCGAGTTTGTCTGAGGTGACAAACTTACTACCAGTGATTTACCAGTTCCTGAATACTGAGTTATCCCTCCAATCGGACCGGATGATATAATAATCTCATTTTCAGGATCATCCCATTTTGTATCAGGTTTCGTTGCATCCCAGAGGAGTCTGAGACCATACCCTTTTCCTCCTATGAATTTTTCTTTCATGACAAGAGGTACATTCTTCTCTTTTATTTCTGTTGTACCCACATTAATGTAAAGTACCTTATCGGTGTAACCTTTACTCAGTGGGGTCCAGATATAATCCCAGCCTTTTAAAAGTTTATGTTGAGCTTTAATCGACACTATGTCCATAAATAAAAATATTTGAGGCTTGTATATTCGATAGCAATGAAACAAAATTAAACCAATTCTTTATGATTTAGCATGATATTGATCAGTATGTTATGGGGTGCTTACTTGTAAAAACATTAAAAGGTTCTTATCTTTCGGGTAGATTAATGAAATGATTTATAAGATGTACCGTGCAAAAAATGAAATTCTCAAAAGCAAATGAAGATCTTATTAAATAACAGGGAGGAAGAATTCAGTAAGGAGTCAATTACTGTGAATGAAATGCTTAGTTTGAAAAACTTTTCATTTAAGATGAGAATAGTTAAGATCAATGGAGTATTAATATCAAAAGAAAAGTACGATTCCACAATTATACATGAGAGGGACGATGTACAGATGCTTTATCTCATGAGCGGCGGTTAAAAAAAATAATTGTAGGTTTGTACCATGATTATCAGGTTTAAATTTATAGACAAGATTCCTGCTATCTTCCGGAATAAATACGTCCTGACTATCGTTATTTTTATTGTCTGGGTCACTCTTTTAGATTCCAACAACCTGATTGCCAGATACAAAGATATGAGAGAACTACATAAGCTTAAAATCGACAGGGAATATTATATTAAACGCATCGGGGATGACAAGCAAAAGCTTCGCGAATTGAAAACAAACAACCATAATCTTGAAAAATTTGCCCGTGAACAGTACCGCATGAAGAAACCTGATGAAGATCTCTATATTATCCTCACTCCTTCTGAAGATCGTAAAATTACAAGGAAGAATAGATAAGCTAATGCTTTATGAGCATAAATCGCCTTAGTTGGTTCTACTGTTTTTTTCCATCGACCTGTAATATAGTAGCAAGTCAAGAGGTTCTTTTAAGTCAAGAGTGATACCTCTGATTTCGAGTAATTCTGAGGCAGAAGAATCAACCGGTTTCTTTTCGAAAAAGTCAAGATGCACATAGTTAAGATATTTCACAACTCTGAACATATTAAACCATACATAAAAACGCTTTTTAAATGATTCTATCCCCGAAGTATTATTCTTTACCTCGATCATTTTATCAATCCACTCTTTTTGATCGAGGAACAGCCTAAGACCCTGAGGGATTAAATTGAAATGCTCGTTTAATTGTTCGGGGCTGCATTTAAAAAAAACATCAGTCAGTTCAAAAAATGTTCGTAACTCCCTAAATGCCAGCATATTATAAGTTAAAAGTGTTGAGCTTCTATCACTGCTGAGTTTTCCTATTGAAGCACCTGTTCCGAAAGGGACTCTGGAAGAAGCCCTTGGTGATGAGTAAACAGTAGTTGAGTTTAAATTGAAATACCCTCCGGCAGGAACCAGTTTCTGAATAAAATAAAAGTCTTCCCCTGCCTGCTTTCTGTTCATCCCACCTGCTTTTATATATGCCAGCGCTTTTACAGCAATTGCAGATCCCACAGTATGAAAAACATAAGGGAAACCTGAATAAGCAAGTCCCTGAAAGTAGTAACGGAGGTGCAGCTCATACAGAGTAATATATTTAAAGATGGTATCAGGGTAATTGTTTCCTGATAGAGGATGTTCAAAATATATTGAACAAGCCGCGAGGTTATCTTTTTTTAACAATTCATTGGAAACGGCGAGAAAGTAATTTTTCTCAACGGTACAGTCTGCATCAAGATTTAGGATAATTCCATCAGGTTTGTCAATACTGTTAAACCGACGTACTGCTTCATCCATTCCCGTCTTTCTTGCAAGGCCTACACCCCATCCACCGATAAAATGGTGCTCAGCTTCAAAAACAAAAAGCCGGAAGAAAATGTTACTGTTTGTTTTCTTCCAGCTTTCAGTATTAATTATGCTTTTTTTATTATTCTCTATATTCTCCCCGGTTGCATCATCAGGAGCATTTATGACAATTATAACTTCAACCTTGCATTCAGGTTCTGTACAATTTGCAAGAGAATCAAGTAACTTAGTGATTCCTGGTTCATTATACGCAGGCACAACTACAATTATACCTGTCGCCCGATCAGGCGCCTCATTAATTTTTTGAGGGAACAGAGCCCTTTCTTTAAGATAGGTCGAGGCAAACCCCATTAATTATTATTTTTTCTCTGTCTTATATTTTTTGTTAATCGCATCCAGTACCTTTGGTGTTATATCCATTGAATTATCACTATAGAGAACGACGCTTCCGAAACTTTTTCCGAAAATATACTGATAGTTGTAATCTGCTTTGTTCTGCTCAAGGAATTTCGTAATATATTCGAGTATCTGACGATTCATAACCTGCTCTTCCTCTACAAGGTTAGACTGGAGTTTATCGCGTAAAGATACAAGTTCCTGTTGCTGCTGAACAAGTGATTGCTCTATCTGTGCCGCAGCAGCCCTTGTAATAAGACCCTTATTTACTTTATCCTGATAATCCTTTGCACCTTTTTGATATTGACTCCCTTTTGAATTGAGTTCTGCTTCGGCGCTTTTTTGCTTAGCGATCAAATCGGTTCTTCTATCTAAAAACATATCAAATTTAAAAATAACTGAATCGATATTGATATAAGCAATCCCTTGTGTCGGGGAACCGGCACTATTGCCTGCTGTTGTACTTTTTATTGATTTTTTATTCCCTGAAAAATGTAGAAAATAAAGGCCTGCCACAGCCAAAAACAGGACAACATACAGAATTACAGATAGTTTCTTCATCTCAAATTGAATATTTGTTAAACATTAGTCAGGCGCAAATATAAACAAATTAATAAATGAGACTTACTCGCACTTATATTTTTAAATTTGTTTTATATGATATAAGCCGTTGAGACTCTATTCTGTTAGAATTCGGGACATGGGATTGACCTGATTCGTTTTTTCATTTGACCTAGCGACAGGTTATTGAATTCATAAACAAGTGAGATTTCATGAGCACCCCCGGTTGAACCTATCAGGCTTGAAATTGTAAAGTCGTAACTATACCCGATATGAAGCTGGCTGGTCTTTATTCCAATCAGACCAATTATTGCATCACCAACCTGAGATGTAGCGAAGGGAATCCCCCTGTACCAGATTCCGAAGATAAGAGGGTCTTTATAATAATAAAGGCCAAGATCGGACTGGTAGAATTTACCTTGTTTCTGAAAGTTTAAGGCAACAGAAAGAACTTCCTGCATTTTTTGACGTAACCGTGTTTTTTTCAAAATCTGGGCACCACCATAAAAATTAAACTTAACAGGAACAGTTGCATCATTACCGTAAAAAGATGTTTTTGGTTTAAGCAGATGATCCAGGGTGAATCCGGCCCATGTCCTCTCATTATAAACCAGCGCAGAGGTTGCAAAATCAACATCAGCCACATTATCGAAAGGAGGAGGCGTTACGGATGGTGATGTTCCACTACCTGTTATCTGGCTATTAAAGATAAGTTTATTAATATCGAGCCCGAGGTAGTAGAACTTAAAGTTAATCCCGGGTCTGATATGCCACTCCTTATTAACGTTAAAATCATACGAATAGATAAGTCCGATATTCGTTGTACTCAGATTTCCTGATCCTGCCACATCATAAGTTGCCAGAACTCCAATACCCGAATTGAAGTTAGTCAGGGCCTTATCGAATGAGATACTATAGGTATGAAACACACCTGGTACTGCGGGCCATTGATTTCTGTAATTTAGAGCAAATCTATATTCAGACGTAGCGCCGGCAAAAGATGGTGATAGATATAAAGCATTGGCATAAAACTGGGAGAATGTAGGATCCTGACCAAAACTATCTGAAATAATGATGAATGACATTACCAGGAAATATATAATCCGCTTCACCAAGTTAGATCCAGTTAGGTTTATAACGACGAAAATAGCTAAATCAATTTTAAATCTAATATGATTTAACGAATTTTATACCTAAAAGATTCGAATTACGGCATATATTTTAATAAATAGGAAAAACAATTTAACCGGATAAATAGGATTTCAGGACGAATTTCGGAATAGGTTTAAAACCAGATAACACCAATACTATTTCAGTTTTTAAGTAATGTCACATCACCCATTTTTATGAATGGTTCACCGTTTCTGTATTTACCTCTGACTTTCCAGATATAAACACCAGGTTCGCATAATTGTCCTTTATTATAGCCATCCCAACCTAAATTAATGTCAGTGCTTTCAAAAATAGCGATCCCCAGTTTGCTGAATATCTTTAGATGATAATCAGTTACACCTGAGAACGCTGGATGAAATACCTGTGCTGCTTCGTCACTTTTAAGTGAATAATAACCACCCGTTGGACCCTGGGCGTTCGGTATAAATGCATTCGGAAAATCGATGGAATACTCTGACCCGGAGAATGCATTTAAAACAACAAGAGAATCAGAACAACCCCAATCTGAAATAACTATAAGCCGAACATTGTAATTACTGAACTTTGTATAAGTATGGCTGGGTTCATAAAAATCTGATGTAATTCCATCCCCGAAATCCCATTTGAACTGAACAGCGTTCGTGGAATAATTCAGAAAGTGGATCTCATCATTAGGAAGTACCGCCTTTTCAGGAGTAATTTCAAAATGTGCCTGAGGTCTGGGATGTACCGTTACAACAGCTGAAGATGATAAACTTTCCCCATTATGGTTAAAGACCTGTAGTACAACTTTATAATCACCCTCAACATCAAATATCCATTCCGGATCCTTTTCATTGGAATAACCACCGTCACCAAAGGTCCATCTACACGAATCATAAGAAGTTGATTTATTATGAAACCGCAATTTCAGAGGAGCACAACCAACTGAAACATGGGGATCAATTAAAAATGCATCGGATTTAAATCCACTCTGAAGCTTTTTCTTGTCAGCGATGGATTCAACAAATAAGCCATTTTTAGATAATGGATTATTTATACCGGGAGGGAAAGAGATACTGCCCTTTGGTGGATCTTTAACTTTTGACACCTCAGGATTAACCTTGGCAGGAGGTACGAAAACTGAAATATTCCTCCTTGATACATTGCGAATCGGTTTAGATTTTCCCGGTTCTTTTCTTACAGGTTGTTTAACCTGAATTTCTATATAGCTGTTTGTATCAGTTTTGAATAAGTTATCATTTGGACCTGAAGGATTTAATCTGCCGGTGTCTCCTGAAGTGGGAAAAAGAAGTACCGCAGTAGTAATACCTGCTATCAGAATTCCACCAATGTAGTATATGTTTAACCTGGCTGGATTAAAACGCATGAATTCTTTTCTGGCAACCCTTCGCATCAGGTTTGATTTGATTGATGCATCAGGCATAACCTCGGCGTATTCCAATTTCTGACTGAATAACTCCCTTAAATTAATATTTTGCTTTTTCGTCTTCATTTCTGTTTTTATCTGCTATCCCACTTTTTCAAATAAGATCCGAATAACTACTTTTTAATTTTCCAAGTTTTTCAAGTTTGTCTCTTATTACAGCTTTTGCCCTGCTATATTGTGACTTGGATGTATTTATATCTATGCCCATCATCTCAGCAATTTCTTTATGCTTATACCCTTCTACAGCATAAAGGTTGAATACCATTCTATAACCGGTAGGTAATTCATTCAACACCTTATATAACTCATCCGATGTATAAAAATCTTCCTCAAAACTTGTTACCCCTGTTTCAATCGACTCATACTCCTCAATTTCAACATGATATCTATATTTGAGGTTCTTATGATAATGTGTTATTGCAGTGTTTACCGCAACCTTCCTTATCCAACCTATAAAAGAACCTGATCCCTTAAAATCCTTTATACTAAAAAATATCTTTAAAAAACTATCCTGCAGAATATCTTCAGCCTCAGCTTTATCAGTTGCATACCTGAGACATACTCCAAGAAGAAGACGCGAATACTTATCGTAAAGTACCTGTTGCGCTTTTCTGTCATGCCTGGAACACAACTCTATTATTTGCTGATCGCTCATCATAAACTGAGGACATTTCTAAGACATTTAAAAAAAATAAAAGGTTGCATAATATGAATAAGTTTCTTCAAATTAAATGAATTCATGCCTTTTTCATGTTTCCTTAATGACAAAGGTCATTAAAAAATAAGATCAGATCAGTTTTCTTAGCATTTTATTACAAATAAAAAGTAAGTTAATTTTTTCAAGATATAAATTCAAATTATGTTCAACAAATTTATTGCGGCAATATTGCCTTATTTCCCGAAGAAATTTATTTGGATATTCTCAAGATCTTATATAGCCGGGGAAACTATAGATGATGCTATGCGAGTATCTAAAGATTTGAATAACAAAAACATAAAAGTTTCGCTCGACATTCTTGGAGAATTTATAAATACTCTTGATGAAGCAGAATCAAATAAGAATGAGTATCTTAATCTTATAGATGTTTCTTACAAAAATCATATAGACGGGAATTTTTCGCTTAAACCTACCAGTTTCGGTTTACTGATCGACAAGGAGATATGCTATAATCACATCCGTGAGATAGTTGCAAAGACTGCTAAGTTCAATGGGTTCATCAGAATTGATATGGAGGACTCTCCCTGTACTGACGATGAGATCATTTTATTCCGTAGATTAAAGGCTGAATTTCCTGCAAATGTGGGACTTGTAATACAGGCATACCTGAAAAGAACGTTGAAAGACCTGGAACTAATGACAGATCTTAACAGTACTGAGATTCCGGTTAGTTACAGGCTCTGCAAAGGAATTTATATTGAACCTGAATCAATAGCTTTTAAAAAATATGAGGAGATCAATCGTCATTACCTTGAAGACCTGGAATTTATATTCAGGAATAAGATACATGTAGGTATTGCTACACACGATAAACCTCTTATAGAAGGTGTATACAGTCTCATCAAAAAATATAATGTGCCAAAAGACATGTATGAATTCCAGATGCTTTATGGAGTAACCCCAAAACTTCGTGAAAGAATTGTAAATGAAGGACATAACATGAGAGTCTACGTGCCTTTCGGTAAACAATGGTTTGGCTATTCAACACGTCGGCTGCAAGAAAATCCAAAGATGGCAAGTCATATAATCAAAGCAGTATTTTATAAGGGATAAAGAAAGACAAAAGACAAAAGGAAAAGCGATTTGTTTAAATTATAGGTTTTTTGCTGAAAAATCTAACCCCGATTGATTTCACTTTTATCTTTTTACTTTTATCTTTTGTCTTATTTCTTATTT
>Ga0209880_1000068_pt1 | contig 19089 bp, 20 predicted proteins | sample PersoiDNA2013191_FD_185803 | JGI IMG/M metagenome (GOLD analysis project Ga0209880, IMG submission 185803) | Permafrost soil microbial communities from the Arctic, to analyse light accelerated degradation of dissolved organic matter (DOM) -... | ecosystem: Environmental > Terrestrial > Soil >... | reverse complement strand
GTTCCCGGTATCCCGACAAAGGGGATATCAAACTCTTCATTAAATAATCTGGCGCCTGTAAATGATCCGTCTCCTCCGATTACCACAACTCCATCAATCTGAGCTTCCTTAAGGTTATTATAAGCTTTCATTCTGCCTTCGGGAGATCTGAACTCCTCACATCTGGCAGTTTTCAGTATTGTTCCGCCTCTTTGAATTATGTCGCTGACACTTGATGACTGCATTGGTACAAAGTTTCCCTCTATCATACCCTGGTAACCCTGACGTATTCCCATCACTTCCAGTCCGTTATAAACTGCAGTCCGTACAACAGCACGGATAGCTGCATTCATTCCAGGGGCATCTCCTCCTGATGTCAGTACCCCAATTTTCTTAATCTTTGCCATAAATAAATTTTGTAAAATAAGGCAGCAAAGGTACTACAATTTTTTAAGCCTTACAAATGACGGAACATTCCAATAGTCAGATATTTGAAATGATATCCCTTATGTTTTCTATGAGCCATTTCGGTGTTGAAGTTGCACCACAGATTCCTACTGAGTTTTTACCAGTGAACCATGATTTATCAAGTTCTTCATGACTGGAAACGAAATGTGTATCGGGATTAATGTTTTTACAGACTGAATAGAGCATTTTCCCATTGGAACTCTCCTTTCCACTGACAAAAATTATGGTATCGTGTTTTTTTGCGAAAGCTTTAAGATGAGGTTCACGGTTTGAGACCTGACCACAGATTGTTTTATTAATTATCAGGTTTTTGTCCGGGTCGTGGATTCCGGTTTCCACCATCTTCGCACGCAGAATATCTATAAGATTACTATATTCTTTAACACTCATTGTTGTTTGAGCAAAAAGATATACCGGTTTCGAGATGTCAATCTTACCGAAATCTTCTGGCCCGGAGACAAGAATACCCTCATTATTTATCTGGCCAAGCAATCCAACCACTTCAGCATGTCCGGGTTTTCCAAAGATCACTACTTGTCCTTTACCCTTTTTCGTTTTGATCCAGGTCTCCCTGATTTTAGATTGCAGTCTTTTTACTATCGGACATGTAGCCTCCACTATTGTTATATTGTTTTTTTCAGCAATTATATATGTTTCAGGTGGTTCTCCATGAGCACGTATCAGTACTTTGCAATCCTTCAGGATTCTGAACTGGTTGTGATCTATTGAGGTAAGACCAAGAGATGAGAGGCGGTCCACTTCTTTATCATTGTGAACGATAGGTCCCAATGAAAAAACCTTTTCCCCTTTAAGAAGAGCTTTTTCTGCTATCTCCACGGCATTCCGGACCCCAAAACAGAATCCAGACCGCTTATCAATTTCAACTACCATTTCTTTTATTGTCAATGATCTGTTTGATCCATAACATCTGTTCATCCACAGTCATTCTGCTGTTATCGAGAACAATAGCATCATCTGCTCTTCTTAATGGGCTTATATCTCTGTTTTCATCCGCAATATCACGGGCTATTATGCTTCGTTTGATCTCGTCAAAATCAATTTTTACTCCTTTATTCTTCAACTCGCTGTGCCTGCGTTTAGCCCTTATATCAAGAGAAGCTGTCATAAAGATTTTTATATCTGCATGAGGAAAAACAACAGTGCCAATGTCTCTCCCATCCATAACAATTCCTTCTGAAACACTTATCTGCCTTTGCAGCTCGACCATACGTTCACGGACTTCATGTATCTGACTTATTTTGCTTACATGAGCAGTCACTTCCATACCCCTTATTTCTTTTTCAACATTTTCCGAGTTCAGAAAGGTCTCATATTCATTTAGGTCCGGATTAAATACAAAGTCTATTCGGATATTTTTAATCTCAGAAAGAATAGCAGAAGTATTCAGACTTCTAAAGTTTATATAATTTTTCCTCATGCAAAAGAGTGTCACCGCTCTGTACATTGCGCCGCTGTCAATAAAAATATAGTTCAGTTCTTTTGCAATTAGTCTTGCAAAGGTGCTCTTTCCACATGACGAATAACCGTCGATTGCTATAATAAGTTTCTTCTCCATTTTTACCCCCTCACCCCCCAAATGGGAGGCTTATTTTTAAATAATCTCTAGAACATTCTTTTTCTACCCACCTGATATTCAATTAAATAACATCTTATACAGAATCTCAATCTGTATTTCATCAAAGCCCCCCATTTGGGGGGTTGGGGGGTAAAAATCTTCACAAAGGTGATAAATAAACCTTTATCTGACAAGGATTGGTTAATTCTTGTACTTTCTATAAAAAAGATCAGGTTTTAAAATCAGGGAGACATTAGTTGAAGATCCTGCAAGATGATATGTTGCTCTTCCAAACTCGATATTCAGCACTGAAGTATTTATACCGAAACCCCATGAAAATCCTACAGTTGATACTTTTGACTCTATCTGCAACTCTCTTCTTCTCTGATAGTTATAACCTGCACTGAAATAGAAGTTTTTATGTGGGATAAGTTCAACCCCAACGATAGCATGCCTCATGGCATTCTCCAAAATAGCCGATTCTACCTTATGATCAACTGATGTGGCGGGTACAGTATATTGATAAGTGAGGTCGAATTTTTCAAGGTGCCTAAGGGTTAATGAGAAACGAAACGGCGCATGAGCCAGACTTTGTGAAAAGCCGGCCTGAATCTCAAACGGTAGTTTCTGATGAGGTTCGCCTGCATAGGTAGTAACCTGATATCCTGCATTTTTAATAACCACACCTGCAGAAAAAAGTTTATTTCTGTTATGCCACGAGGCGCCCAGATCGAATGCGAATCCGAAGGAAGTATATTTTTCAAGCTGGGATAATATCGGTTTAAAAGTAACACCTACAGTAAAAAGCGAATCAATTTCACGTGAGTATATAAATGAAAGTGCATACTCGGCAGCGCTGAAGTTGCCGGTTATTATTCCTGAGATATCTGTCTCGGTAAACGAACCATAATTGAGATATGTTAAACCTGCTGCGAAATTTCCTGTCCCCGGATATGATCTTGAATACATGGCAAGCCCGTAATTGATACCGGCAAAATAATTTACATAATTAAGCGCGAGATTTTTATTCATACCTGAATTAAGCAGAGCAGGATTGTGATAAGCCAGGTTGAGATTGTTCCCCGTTAAGGAAACATTTGTGCCGCCAAGTGATGAGACAAGTCCGGAATGTGTAAGGTTTAAAAATTCGTAAATATTATCGCCTCCGGTCTGGGGAAAGGAGTTAGATGCAAGGACTGTGAAGAAGATAAAATTCAGGACCTTTTTTTTCATAAAATATAAATACGATCCAAATATAGCAGGATTTATCTAAACTGGCAGGCAGTGTAAAATTGTATTAATGAACCGCATATAACAATCCGGAGGAGATCAGGCAGTTTTGCCGGTAAGCGCCAGAGCTTCTTTAATGTTCTTATTCGTTCCATTCATCTGCGACATAAACAGACCTCCGGTCACAATTGCCATCCCTACAATATTCTGAACAGTCAGTTTTTCGCCAATAAGTATGAAAGAGAAGAGTGCTGTGAATACAGGTATACAATTTGAAAAAACATTTGCCTTTGTAATGCCCATATTTCTGACCGACCAGGCAAAGAGTATGAAGGCGCCACAAGAGGCAAAGATTGATAACTCGATTATCGGTTTGAACATGTCAAAAGTGAGAGGAATAGAGATAAAATGCTTAAAATCGAGAATCAGAAAGAGTGGAAGAAAGAGAACTGCCCCAATTAAATTCTGAACATTTACTATATATACCGGCGTATATGTACCAACCAGACGACTTAGAGTAAGATTATAACCGACAGCTGACAGAACGGCTAGTAAAAGTAGTCCCAATCCTTTAATATTGAATGAAATACTACCGTCACTATTAAGAATAAATACAATGACCCCGATAAAAGATGTGATTATTCCTGCATAATTTATTGCTTTAAGCCTCTCTTTAAATATCAGCCAGGCGCCTATAGTAGCAAAAACAGGTATTGTTGATATGAATACTGAACATACTGTTGCGGAAACATACGTAAGTCCAAAACTCTCCCCAAGAAAATAAACGAATGGCTCAAAAAGAGCCAGCATAAGAAACAGTTTCCGGTCACCTTTTTTTATCTTCATGTAATTATTGGTAAGAATCAGAAAAACTGTCATGAGGATTACTGAAAACAAAAGCCTGATGAAGACAATTGTGATTGGATGGAATGTTTTGTTTGCAATCTTGAACCAGAGAAATGAAAAGGACCAGAAGATCATTGACAGTACTACTGCACTATATGTTTTTACCTGTTTGTTCAATTTAATTAATTTGATTTGAATCTGTTTTTCCGGCGCTGCGAATTTAAATCTTAAATTGTTATTATTTTACAATGGAAGATAAATTATTATATTTGCCGCCTCATAGGTTGAAAAACACAAGATTGATTCTATTAAACAATTTAGAACAAGATAATTAACTAAAATTCAAGTTTAGATGAAAATTCTGGTTTGTATAAGTAATGTACCCGACACAACGACAAAAATTAAATTTGCAGAAGGTAATACCTCAGTTGACACTACCGGTATTCAGTGGGTAATAAACCCATGGGACGAATTGTCTCTTACCCGTGCGCTTGAACTTAAAGATGACACTACCAGTGGGATAAAATCTGTTACTGTTATCCATGTTGGTCCCGCGGCTTCAGAGCCAACAATCCGCAAAGCTCTTGCCATTGGAGCCGATGATGCTATTAGAGTAAATGCAGTTTCATCTGATGCATGGTTTGTCGCTGCACAGATTGCAGAAGTAATAAAAAAAGAACAGTTCGATGTAATAATGTGCGGGATAGAATCAAGTGATTACAATGGTTCTATAGTAGGAGGGATGATCTCTGAATTTCTGGGGATACCTTCAGTTTCAGCCGTTTCAGGTATAAAATTTGAAAATGGACAACCTATTATAATCAGAGAAATAGACGGAGGAAAAGAGGTTGTAAGTGTGCCGGTACCATTTGTAGCTATAGTTCAGAAGGGTATAGCTAAGGAACCCCGGATTGCAGCTATGCGCGGAATTATGATGGCCAGGTCAAAACCAGTAAAGCTGGTTGAGCCTGTACAGGTTGATCCGCTTACTCAGATTGTGGAATTTGAAAAACCAACTCCACGGGCAGCATGCAAATTTATTGATGCTGATAGCCCGGCCCTGCTTCTTGATCTTTTGCAGAATGAGGCAAAAGTAATCTGATAATTAGTTAAAAAACAGTAAATTTAAAAGATATGTCAGTATTAGTATATACCGAGAATTGGGACGGAAAATTCAAGAAACTTTCTTTTGAACTTGTATCTTATGCAACAGGCGTTGCTAAAATGCTAAATACCACGGTAACAGCAGTATCAATCGGGAAGGTTGATGAGAATGAGCTGATCAGACTTGGGAATTATGGAGCAAACAAGATCATAAATATTAATAGTGATAAACTTGCAGTTCTTGATAGTCAGGCTTATTCAAGCGTTATCTCTGAGATTGCCCGAAAAGAAAATGCATCTGTTATTATAATTTCGAATAATAATACAGGAAAAGCAATTGCTCCCAGGTTATCAGTGCGCCTTAAAGCAGGTGTTGGTTCCGGAGTAAGCAGACTCCCATTAAATCTTAACCCTTTTACCGTTTATAAAAGAACTTATTCAGGGAATGCATTTGCTCACCTTGTTATTAAATCTGATATTAAAATACTTACCCTTGCACAGAACTCTTTTGATCTGATTGAAACACCAGTCAATGCCACTATTGAAAATATGAATCCTTCAATTGACGGATCATTATTGAAAACAGTAATAAAAGATATCCAAAAACAATCTGGTATGATACTTTTAACTGATGCAGATATAGTTGTTTCAGGTGGCAGAGGAATGAAGTCGGCCGATAACTGGGGTCCGCTTGTTGAACTTGCAAAACTGCTCGGCGCGGCAACAGCTTGTTCCCGTCCGGTGTCGGATGAAGGCTGGAGACCTCACGATGAACATACAGGACAGACAGGTAAGATCATTGCTCCGAACCTTTATATTGCTGTCGGCATCTCAGGTGCAACACAGCACCTGGCAGGTATCAGCTCATCAAAATATATTGTCGCCATTAATAGTGATAAAAATGCTCCAATCTTTGAAGCTGCACAATACGGTATCATTGGCGATGCAATGAAAGTTCTGCCAAAACTTATTGAAGCTGTAAAAGAGATAAGGAAATAATAACTTTTAAAAGCAGTTGTTGATAACCTATCCGGGGATGCTTGAAAATCAATTTATTTACCCCAGCCCCAGGGGGAGTAAATTGATTTTCTTCGCTCCCCTTGGGGACGGGGTAAACGAAGAAAATCAATTATGACAAAACAGATAATATTTGCAATTTCGCTTCTTATTACATTCGGAGTATTCTCTTATTCAATTAACAGGATTGTCAGGTTTTTCCGGTTTACCAGACCTGCTTTCCCCGTAAGAGAATTCGGAAAGAGAATAAATGTAATGCTTACAGTTGCCTTTGGTCAGACAAAAATATTCCGTCGACCTGTCATAGGCCTGTTCCATGCGCTTGTCTTCTGGGGATTTTGTGTAATTATTTTCGGGAGCATTGAGATGGTCATTGACGGTCTTACCGGTACCGGGAGGGTTTTAATATTTCTGGGACCTGTTTATAATATAATTATGGCTTCCGGCGATATTTTTGCACTTCTGGTTGCTATATCAATAATTATTTTTCTGAGTCGCCGGCTCTTTTTTCATATAAAAAGATTTGAAGGTATCGAGATGAAGAATATCTCACATATCGATGCAAATATTGCCCTTTCAATAATTCTTCTTTTAATGATTTCCCTCCTGACAATGAACACGGGATATATTGAATATATGAAACATACCGGAGAGTCATCAGTCGGTTTGTTCCCGGTCAGTACAGTTATTGCGGGTTTCATTACTAATGGAAAAGCAGAAAACTTCAGGGTAATGTATGAAACATCATGGTGGGTGCATATACTACTGATTTTTCTGTTTGCAAATCTGTTACCATATTCAAAGCATTTCCATGTATTCTTGTCAATACCTAATGTATTTCTATCGAGACTTGAACCTCTGGGCAAACTCCCTAATATGGACAATATAACAAGGGAAGTTAAGCTGATGCTGGATCCGGATACAGCATTCACCGCATCATCAGTGGAGGTTCCTCAGGAACGGTTTGGGGTGAAGGATGCTGAGGATGCTTCATGGAAAAACTATTTTGACTCCCTTGCCTGTACGGAATGCGGAAGATGTACCGCCGTTTGTCCTGCAAATATCACCGGGAAGAAATTATCTCCCCGGAAAGTGATGATGGACCTTCGGGCAAGAATGAAAGAGAAAGGCCCATTAATGGTAAAAAACGGACGGGATTTTAATGATAACCGTTCTCTTCTGAGAGATTATATTTCTGAAGAAGAACTCTGGGCCTGCACAACATGCAATGCCTGTGCAAAAGAGTGCCCTATCAATATCAACCATCCGACATTGATAATCGATATACGCAGATATCTTGTAATGGAAGAAGCATCTGCTCCGGGCGAAATTAAGGCTATGTTTAATAATATAGAAAATAATGGTGCCCCATGGCAATACTCAGCTGAAGACAGGATGGTATGGGCCAAAGATCTTGAAATTAATGTTCATTAACCTTTGTGGCTCCGTATAACTAAAAGGATTTAATAAAAGAAAAAATGAAAACCCGGAAAATAGAAGTCCCCGTAATGGCAGATCTTTTTGCTAAAGGAGAAAAACCGGAATACCTATTCTGGGTAGGCTGTGCCGGAGCTTTTGATGACAGGTACAAAAAAGTTGTGAGAGCATTTACCAGGATACTAACACATCTGAATGTCAGTTTTGCTGTTCTGGGGAAAGAAGAGACATGCAACGGCGATCCTGCCAGACGCGCCGGTAACGAAATGTTATATCAGATGCAGGCGCTGCAGCTTATTGAGATATTCAGGAGGTATGATGTAAAAAAAATAATAACTATATGCCCGCATTGCTTCAATGTCTTTAAAAACGAATATCCCGATCTCGGAGGCAAATATGAGGTTGTCAACTACCTCCAGTTTCTGAATAAAAATATCGAAGAAGGTAACCTGAAGATTGATAGCACATCATTAGATAATATATCAATAACCTATCACGATCCTTGTTATCTCGGAAGGGCAAATGAAATATATGATGAACCACGAAGTATTCTTAAAAAACTGACTGGTAATTTTGTCGAGATGCACAGAAATAAAAGTTTTGCATTATGTTGTGGAGCCGGAGGAGCTCAGATGTTTAAAGAAGCAGAAAAAGGTAACAAGGAGGTATTTATAGAAAGAACGGAAGATGCTCTTAAAACCGATGCTAAGGTAATCGCAACGGCCTGTCCGTTTTGTATGACAATGCTCACGGATGGTCTTAAGTATAAGAACAAAGAGCAGGAGATCAGGAACCTTGATATTGCTGAACTTATAGCACAATCAATTGATTTATAGAATAGTCCAAATAATTATCTGAAAAATAATGGAAAATAACAAACTCTTGAAAAGCGGTGAATTTCTTGTAAATGAGATTGAATCGAAAGATATTTTTATTCCTGAGGAATTCAATGAGGAACAGAAAATGATCGCGAAGACATGCAACGACTTCCTCGAGGCTGAAATATATCCTAATCTCGAAAAAGTTGAAAAAGGTGATCGGGACCTGATGAAAACCATGCTTAAAAAAGCAGGGGAGCTTGGATTATTGGGCGTATCAATACCTGAAGAGTTTGGCGGATTCGGACAATCATTCGTAACACAGATGCTTGTGGCTGAAAAAACAGGTGCAGGCTATTCATTTTCAGTAGCTTATATGGCTCATTGTGGCATTGGCACTTTACCAATTATGTACTACGGGAACAAAGATCAGAGGGAGCGTTATGTAACAAAACTTGCATCGGGTGAATTCATCGGAGCATACTGCCTCACCGAACCAGGGGCGGGAAGTGACGCTAACTCAGGAAAAACGAACGCCATATTAAGCGAAGACGGTAAAAATTATATACTTAACGGGCAGAAAATGTGGATCACAAACGCCGGATTTGCTGACACTCTGGTAGTATTTGCAAAAATTAATACCGACCGGGTACTTAGTGCGTTTATTGTCGAATGCAAATATCCTGGCGTAGTTGTGGGCCCCGATGAGCACAAAATGGGAATAAAGGGATCTTCAACAGCCCAGATTTATTTTAATGATGTTAAGGTGCCTGTTGAGAACCTTCTTGGTAAAAGGGGCGAAGGTTTCAGGATTGCTCTGAGTATCCTTCACATGGGGCGTCTTAAGCTTGGCGCCAACGTTATCGGAGCTGGTAAAAAAGCAATTAATGATACAGTTAAATACGCCAATGAACGAAAGCAGTTTGGTGTTTTAATTTCATCATTCGGAGCGCTGAAACACAAAATGGCAGAACAGGTTATTCGTCTTTTTGCTTCAGAATCAGCTGTATACAGAGTAAGTTCTGATATCGATAGTCTGATGAAGAAGCTGACTGCCGACTGTGGTGATTATGGCAGGGCTACGATTGAAGCCATAAGCCATTATGCTGTTGAAGCAGCCATTCTTAAAGTGGTAGGTTCTGAAATGCTTGACTTTGTTGTTGATGAGGCAGTTCAGATACATGGAGGTATGGGTTATTCAGCCGAGATGGCAGTGGAAAGAGGTTACAGGGATTCAAGGATCAACAGAATTTTCGAAGGTACAAATGAAATTAACAGACTCCTGGTGGTTGATACTGCAATGAAACGTGCAATGAAAGGTGAATTCGACCTCTTTGGAGAAGCCGAAAAACTCTACTCAGGGTTAAATAGTATAACTTCAAATAAGACAGAAGGCGAAGGCTTTTTTGAGGAAAAATCAAGATGTATTAAAAACTTTAAGAAAGCCATTCTTATCTGTATTCATGGTGCATCAAAATGTTTCGGCAAGGGCCTTATCAACGAACAGGAAGTTCTTAATAATATTGCAGAGATGATGATGGAAACTTATGTATCCGAATCACTTGCCCTGAGGGTTGAGAAAATGTCGGCTGGCAGCCTGAACGGATCACTTTATAAAGATATGCTGGATGTCAATGTATTCGATACTGCAGGCATAGTAAGGAAATCGGCACTGGAAGCAATCGGGGCATTCTCAACACCCGAGTCATGTCAGATACTTATTAATGCAATTGAAAACCTTTCAAAAGTGGAGTGTGTGAATGTGAAAGATGCCAGACGCCGTATTGCAGACAAGCTGATTGAAGATAATTCGTATAAATTCTGAAAACAGCATTACTGAAGATATAGAAAGGGGCTCTTTAAGGAACCTTTTCTATTTTAAAATAATCATTGGAACATCCTCCATATAGATTAGGGTAATAAACATATATCACCATGGTGAGTGATAAAGATCAATTATTTACGTGATAAAGAGCATGCCTGACAATAGTATTTATGGTTTATAGTAAGCTATTAATCATGATAATCTGATATCTTTGTGAATAAATTAACAATCTTGAAAATATGAATCAGAAATTGAAAAGGATCAGACAGATCTTCGTTGCTCTGGTAATCATTGCAGCAGTTGAAGGATTTTCTTCATGTGAGAAGATTTCATATCCTGAGCGCCCTGTCGACCCGAATGCCACATGGCATTTTCAAACAGATATTCAACCTATCTTCAATGGAATTTGTATCAATTGTCATAATGGTGTTCAATCACCTGACCTTCGCTCTGGTAAATCTTACCAGGCGCTGACCAGGGCTGGATTTCTTAAACTTCCTGGTGAAACCAGCCTTTTCTACATCCAGATTACCACTCAATCGGATCATATCCCAAGAACAACAGCAGCTGAGAAGCTTAAAATCCTCTACTGGATAAACCAGGGAGCCATTAATAATTAAAAATATCTTAACCTGATAATACCAATCTACATGAAAAAACTCTTAATTCTTTTAACTTTAGCATTAAGCATAACTTCTTTGTTCGCGCAGGAAGATACTCTGAAACAGGTAACATCAAAACCGGTACGGTTTACTTTTGGAACTACCACTTTAATAGATATGAATACAACTGAAACACCTTACAAAGGTGGTCTGCAGCTTGAAATTCAACACAGGTTCAGCCTGATTGAAAATTATCATAATCTCTTTGGCATTTATGGTTCGGCAAATACACGTATTGGGCTTAATTATGGTATTACCGATAGATTAATGATCGGAGCCGGTACAACAAAAGATTATCAACTTCAGGATATTCAATGGAAGTATCTCATTCTGCAGCAAACAGAAGATAACAGAATACCTGTTTCTCTTTCATATTACGGAAATATGCTATTTGACTTGCGGAAAGAGGAGGTTTTCGGACCAGCCGAAAGTTTCAGAGAAATTCACAGATTATCATACTTCACACAACTGATTCTGGCCCGCAAAATAAATAATGCGATTTCAGTTGAGATAGCCCCTTCAGTATCATATTTCAACTCTGTGCAGGAAAATTCCGATTCTACTGCGGCTTATAAGAATCTTAACTTTGGCATTTCAGCAGGCGCCCGCGCAAACGTATTCGGTTCACATTCTGTTATACTGGAATATGATCAACTATTGACAAAACAGAATATTGCTGTTCAGCCAAAACCAAATCTTTCACTTGGCTGGGAAATAAGTACTGCAACACATACTTTCCAGATATTTGCAGCCAATTATAATCAGATTATTAACCAGCGGAATCTCGTGTTCAATACAAATGATTTCAAAAAAAGTCAATGGCTGATAGGGTTTAATATTCATGTAAGATTCTAATTCAATCAAGTAATCAGGAATGAGATTATTTATATTCCGGATAATTATCCTGTTGGCTATTATCAATTTTATTTCTATTAATACTTACGGAAGTCCCCTGGTTAAAACGGAGAAGGATAAGGTTCAGGATACTATATCCTTTGTCTCGCCTTTTGAGGCAGCAAATAATCGTTGTTTTAAATGTCACGGACAAGAGAAATACGAATATACAAATGAAACGCTCGGGAGGCAGGTCAAAGATATTATGTGTTCCGAACGTATATTACATAAAAACGAATTTTATTCATCAAACCATAGAAGTTTCAGTTGTACCGACTGCCATTCAGAGGAATATGCAAAGTTTCCTCATTCGGGAGAGCTTAGAATGGAGCAGAAATACAATTGTATTGATTGTCATGGTGGTGATGAGAAATTTGCAAAGTATCATTTTGAAGAGATTGAGTCTGAATATAAGCAGAGCACTCACTTTAAAATGGAGGATGATGGATTCTCCTGCTGGAAATGTCATAATCCTCACACTTACAAGATCTCGGTCCGAAACGCTAATAATCTTAAGGAGACTATTGCCTATGACAATGCGATCTGTCTGAATTGCCACTCTGACTACAGCCGTTTTCAGCTTCTGAGCGACAAGGCTGAGATTAATATTATTAAAGAGCATGATTGGCTGCCGAATCAGGCTTCACATTTTGCTAATGTCAGATGCATTGAATGCCATACAAAAATTAATAATAATATTGCTGTATCTCATCAGATCAGACCTAAAGCAGAAGCTGTCAGGCTTTGTAATGAATGTCATTCGAAAAACTCAATACTTATGGCGTCACTTTATAAATTTGAATCAAAAGAACAACGCCGCGATGGATTCTTTAACGGTATAATCTTAAATGCATCTTATGTTATCGGAGCAAACAGAAACGAATATCTGAACTTAATCAGTCTGATTATATTTATCGGAGTTCTTATTGTTATTGGGGTTCATATCGCATTCAGAATAAGAAATAAGTCAAAAACCTTTAAAGAAAAGTAAGATGTATCTCTACCCAAAATGGATCAGGGCCTGGCATGTCGTAAATGCAGTAATATTTCTCATTCTTATTGTTACAGGCTTAAGTATGCAATACACTGATAAAGAAAATGCCTCTTATGTTGTAGGATTTGCAAAAGCAGTCAGAATTCATAATTTTGCAGCTATTGTATTGGTTTTAAACTATATATTTTTTGTTACCGGGAACCTTCTGACAAAAAATGGTAGTTATTACGGAATCGGGAGGAAAAACTTTATATCAGATCTGGTAAAACAGTTTAAATATTATTCAATCGGAATGTTCAAAGGTGAAAAGCATCCGTTTCCTGTAACAGAAGAACGTAAATTTAATCCTCTGCAAAAAATAACTTATGTCCTGGCTTTGTATGTGGCTATCCCTTTGCTTATCATATCGGGTTTAGGGTTATTGTTACCTGAAATCACAATTACGACATTTTTTGGTATAAGTGGGCTTATTCTGACCGATATACTGCACATCACCATGGGTTTCTTTCTCTCAATATTTATGATCATTCATGTTTATACCTGTACCCTTGGGCATAAACCGACCTCGCTTTTCAGAGGAATCATAACCGGCTACCATGTATCTGAGGAAGAATAATTAAATTTTGCTACCTTTATAGATTATACAGGATTTTGTATTTTTAATGATAATTTTAAAATCGAGGATTATGAAGAATCTAAAATTATTTTTTGTAAGTTCATTAATAATGTTTGTGAGCATTTCTTTGGGAGCTCAGCCTAAGCCATGGGTTGTTCCGGCAAACTTCAAAACAATGAAAAATGCCGTTGCCGTTGGTGATGCAAGCACAAAGGCAGGACAGGCGCTTTATACAAAGAACTGTGCATCGTGTCATGGGAAAACAGGTCTGGGTGACGGTGTGAAAGCAAGATCTCTTAAAGATTTTCCGGGTGATTTTTCAAAGGCTGATTTTCAGGGTCAGAGCGATGGTGATCTATTCTACAAGTCCAAAATCGGAAGAGCTGAAATGCCTAAGTATGAAGGCAAATTAACAGATGATGATATCTGGAACATTATTCGCTACATGAGAACATTGAAAAAATAAGTTCTTCTCTCGTAAGCGAGCGTTGATACACATTTGAACGATTATTGCATAATTAACTATAAATTAAAATGTACAATGATGAGAACAATGAAACTTTTATTTGTCAGCTCCCTATTTCTCCTGCTTAGTGCAACATTGGTTGCCCAGACTAAACCATGGGTTGTTCCTGCTAACTTCAAATCGATGAAAAACCCTATAGCTACGAGTGATGTCAGTATTAAAGCAGGCCAGGCACTTTATGTAAAAACCTGTGCAGCGTGCCATGGAAAAACCGGTATTGGTGATGGACCGAAAGCAAAATCACTTAAAACAACAGTGGGGGACTTTTCCAAAGCAGTATCGCAGAATCAGACCGATGGCGAACATTTCTACAAAACTAAAACAGGCAGAGGTGACATGCCAAAATATGAAGGGAAAATGTCAGATGAAGATATCTGGAACATTGTTAACTATGTGAGAACACTTAAGAAGTAAAAGATAGAATAATATTCCTTAAGAATCAGAGGCTGTTCCTATTCGGGCAGCCTCTGTTTTTTTGATCTTATACCGTCAATATTGTAATCTTCAAATACAATTGCTATTGCAATTTTTGACAAAAAGGTAAAAAGTAAAAATCCAAGAGAAAATATCATTATTGCAGTTCTGATTTCAATCCAGGATGGGGTATATACATATATCTGTCCTAAAATATCGGGGGTAAATGCAGGTATAATTAAAGCAATTCCTTTTTCAACATAAACACTTGCATAAATTAAAACCGCACCAATATTAAGAGTCAGAAAGTTTTTCCGGGTTTTGGGTATTAAGAATAGTACAAATGCTATACATCCCATAATAATTGACGACCAGCTGTAAGGAACTATTTCTTTGTGTTCCCCGATACCGAAAAGCAAATATTTCCAGTACAAAATATTCTCAGTGTCGGAATAGAACTCTTTAAAAAGTTCGGCAATAGTGAAAAACAGATAGATAAACATTGCATACACCATTAGTTCAGCAATTTTCCAGATAGCTTCATCCTTAATTTCGAATTTAGTGGTTTTTCTAAGTATTTGAAACAGGATCAAAAGAATTGCAGGGCCTGAACAAAAAGCCGAGGCTAAAAATCTTGGAGCAAGTAATGCGCTATTCCAGAATACGCGTCCGGGTATTGCATTATAAAGAAATGCTGTTGTTGTATGAATAGCGACAGCCATGGGAATACTGATTAAAACAAGCGGTAAAACGATCGATTTATTATATTCTTTTTTATAAAAAACACAATATAATAAATAGGTTACGACAAATAAATTAATTAATAAATAGATGTTAAGAACGAAAAAATCCCATGAGAGCATTGATGAAGGAAAGTTCATTGTGCCTATCAGAGGCAGCATATGCCAGAATCTAAGAGGATTTCCAATATCTACAACTATAAATGAAATACACATAATAACAGCACATACAGCCAGTAATTCACCAAATATTACTATCTCTTTGATTGGTTTCCAATCATAAATATAAGCAGGGATAACTAACATAACTGCTGCCGCAGCAACTCCAACGAGAAACGTAAAATTTCCAATATAAAAAGCCCATGATACAGAATCCCTCATGTGGGTTTTAATCAATCCGTGAGCTAACTGGCTTGAATAACCGATTCCTCCCCAAATAATTAGTAATAACAAAAGGATCAGCCAGGCATAATAGGTTTTACTTCCATGGAAAATTATTTTTATACTGCCTGTGATAAAACGAATAAAATTCATGTTAAATTCTGTTTATTTATTATAATTAATACAAACCACTCTTTAGAATCAGGTTTTCTTCAGATGCCAAAGAAATAGTAGAATTTAGGTTGTGTATTCAATTCCTGTTTCAGTATAAGGACCCGTTTGTTTTCTAATATATATCTGATTTCGCTATCGGGGTCTAAAAGATTTCCAAATTTTCTTGCCCCAACCGGGCATATTTCAACACATGCCGGATATTTGCCTTCCCTGGTTCTTTGAATACAAAAAGTACATTTTTCTACTACGCCTTTCATTCTTGGCCTGTTACCTAAATAATGCACTTCAGTATTTAATTCTTCAACAGGCACATCTGGCTCGCCCCAATTGAAATGTCTTGCTCCATACGGACAGGCTGCCATACAATATCTGCATCCGATACACCAATTGTAATCAATTACAGTTATACCATCAGGTTCCTGCCATGTGGCTTTTACCGGACATACTTTTACACATGGAGGGTTTTTACATTGCTGGCATTGTACAGGTACATAAAAATATCCCTTTTCCGGAACTTTTTCAGGGTTATACTGAGCAGTGGAATGAGCAAAATCAATACCTCTCTCTTTTTCCATCTGAAGCACCTCTATCCAGTGAATTTGTGGCTCACGGGATTGATTGTTTTCTTTTACACACGCGTAAACACATCTTCTGCATCCAACACATCTTGATAAGTCGAGGGCATATCCAAATAAGGTTCCATCTATCGCAGGTTTGTCAGATATATGGAATTCTTTCCCGTACTTTTCTTTGTATTTTATTCCCAGATTTTTAATTATTATATCCTTTTCTTTTTTTGATAAAGTTTTAAAATTCTGCTGAAGAAAATCATCAAATGCTTTCGTATTACAACCCGAAAGTGCAAGTGCTGAGAATGTTGCTAATGAAATATTTTTTATAAACGACCTTCTTGAATTTTCGTTTTTCATTTTTGCTGAATATTCAATTATTAAAGTTATTTAATATCTTCCTGCATAATAGGTGGAGCTTCCGGCGTTAGTTCTCTAAATTTTGGTGAGTGTGGATTATGACAATTAACGCAAAGCAAATATTCTTTTTTCCCGTTCCATTCACCTGTTCTTTGTCCATGAACCCCAACTTTCCAGTCTCTGTATTTTTCACCGTGGCACTGACCGCAAAGTTTATAAGATTCTTTAAAATCTAATAATTTTCCACTTGCGAGTCTTAGAGAATCTCTGTTTTTGAGATCATGGCAGTCAAGGCACCAACGGTTTTCACTATCGTGATTAAACATTGCAGAAATATCGTCGTGCCAGTCTACTAATACTCTTTTTACAGGATTCGGGATTAAATTTTTATGACAATCTGTGCAGGGAAATATCCCGTCGCTGAACGGAGGCGCTTCAACCGCATAGTCATTAGTTTGTGCTGTACCTATACTTACTTCATTTTCAGTATTTACTTTATTTAATTCAATAGTGTCTGATTCTTTATTTTTGCAGCCAGATAAAAGAACAAGATAAAGTGATGTTAAGATTACGGATACCTTAATATTTTCGTAAAAATTATCCTTCATAATAAATTAACTTTTCAAATAAAATTTTAAAGTCCATTAGAAATATTTTTTCTCTACTCTCCAGATTGAGGATTTTGTAATTGGTTTTCATTTATTGCAATTGTTCTTAAATGTTCGTGTTCTCAAAAGGATTTTGGAACTGATTTATTGGGAATAACCATGAAAAGAATAATAATGAGTGTAAAAGCAATAATAGCTTTAATTTTCTGGTTTCCCAAATCTTTTTGGTGTAATCTGGTTATTTCGACATGTTGAATTTTTATATTGAATCCAGTTGTTTTACTTTTGATCTGTTACTATTATTTACCTGTTTTTTATATAACGTAAAAATTGATGGAATATTTACTTTTAATTTTGTTTGCGTTGTCTGCGATCATTATATCTTTGTTTTAATCAGCCCTGTACGGATAATACTTAATAGTTGACAAAAAGGTAAAGATTAATTCAGGATATTATACTAACTTTTGCACGATAATTGTATTTATCACATTAATTAAAACTATATTTTTATGAAAACTTTGAAACTTTTATTTGTCAGTGCTGCTGCTCTGATGCTTAGTGCAACATTGGTTGCCCAGCCTAAACCATGGGTTGTTCCTGCTAACTTCAAATCGATGAAAAGCGCAATTGCAAAGAGCGACGCAAGTACTAAAGCCGGAATGGCAATTTATACGAAGAACTGTGCATCCTGTCATGGTAAAGCCGGACTTGGCGATGGAGTAAAAGCCAGGGCTCTTAAGAATTCTCCGGGTGATTTTTCCAAACCTGAATTCCAGAGTCTTTCAGATGGGGATGTTTTTTACAAAACCAAGACAGGAAGAGATGAAATGCCCAAGTATGAAGGCAAGTTGACAGATGATGATATCTGGAATATTGTCAATTACATGAGAACATTAAAGAAATAGATTTCGAAAAAAATTATTAAAATGTAAAGAGGGGCATGCCATGACATGCCCCTCTTTTTTTTGCAGGTCCTGTTTTGCAAGGGTGAGCCTGACCTTTTCGCAATGCGCTTCTACCATGAATAGCTTCAACAAAAAAGGCCATCATTTCTGACAGCCTTTTTTCTTAAGATTATGGATCAGGTTTAACTAAATTGAACGATTAATTTGTATTCAGCCAATCAATTGAATTTTGTAAAAGTTGTAATGCGTATGTAGGGTTGTGTACGCCTAATGATAATTCGCTGGCGATGTAGCCATAATTGTACGCTGCACCTAATTCACCGTACTTCCATTCGCGGCCAATTCTATTTGCATAATCATTATCAGCGGCTAATGTAACAGTATTAGCATAAACAAGTATACCGGATGTTGATCCAACAGTATTTGCACTTACAAGCGCAGTTGCGAAAATCGCAGGAGATTGGGTAGTTGGGAAAAGAACTCCATAAAAATCATGGGTTGGTTCTGCGGTATACGATACAACACCGGAAGAATTTGTACTCTTCTTGAAAACTTTTCTTGTAACGAGAAGTTCAGCCAACTCGATTCGTTTGGCATCAATACTGGTTTGAACAGGTGTTAGCTTATCCACACCCTGATGGCATGTAGTACATGCATCTTTGTTAACTATCAATGAGTGACCTCCGGTTTGAGTATCCGGATTATATTCATTCATATGGCAATCAGTACAGGCATTACCAGAGTGTTTCCATGTTCTGGTATAAGTTTTGCCTGTATATTCATAACCATTAATACCGGCAAAAAGATTTGACTGGTTTCCATCATGAACAGCAAAGCTTTGTCCTATCTGGTATTTAACGGTTGTATTCTCTTTTGTATTGTCAAGTGGAAAGAATGGAAGCTGATTAAATGTTTTGACAGCACCGGTAGCATCCGTATAATTAAC
>Ga0209880_1000067_pt1 | contig 19159 bp, 18 predicted proteins | sample PersoiDNA2013191_FD_185803 | JGI IMG/M metagenome (GOLD analysis project Ga0209880, IMG submission 185803) | Permafrost soil microbial communities from the Arctic, to analyse light accelerated degradation of dissolved organic matter (DOM) -... | ecosystem: Environmental > Terrestrial > Soil >... | reverse complement strand
AACTGTGCAATCACCCCCAGAACAAAATGACGATACTTAATAAGCGGTTTGCTGACCAGAGTGCCATCGGAAGATACAATATGGTCATTCTCATTAAAGGTTTCTTCTTCCTTTATTTCCGGTAATTTTGTAAAAACAAATAAAAGAGCGACAAGTAGTACTATTCCTCCAATAACAGAATATGGCAGGATCATTGAACTAAGCTTTTGCCCTACAATATTACTATTATTACCATAAATAAAAAGTCCTATAAGCGGGCCAATAACCCAGGCCATACCATTGAACGATTGCGAAAAATTAATACGTCTTTCAGCCGATTCCTTTGGACCCAGCTTGGTAGTATAAGGATTAGCGGCAGTTTCAAGAGTGGCCAGTCCGCATCCCATAATAAACAGACAAATCAGGAAAATCCAGAACGATTCGAAAGTTGTTGTGGCAGCAATAAGAAACGCACCCAGGGAAAAAAGAGATAATCCGAGAATTATACCTTTTTTATATCCGAATTGTTTCATAAAATATCCCGCCGGCAGCGCCATTCCAAAATAGGCTGTATAGACGGAAAACTGGATCATTCCTGACTGCGCCTTTGACATTTGGAGCATATCCTGAAAATGCTTGTTTAAAGTATCCAGCATACCATGAGCGATACCCCAAAGAAAGAAGAGACTGGTTATAAGTATGAATGGAACAAGGAAACCCTGGGTAACAAGTTTCTGCCGGTTTCCGGAAGGAATCATATTGTTTGTCATGTGCAATATTGTTTTGAGAATACAATATTGCCATGATTTCCGACATTACCAAAAAACTTTGGATATTATTTTACCAAAAGATTAACCTTTAGTTTGAATTCGTCATAGATGGTTTTATCCCCGAGGTTATCGAAGAAAGAGCCAGAACCATAACGTATATTATATTTAGTACGATCTACCGTAATGTTAGCAAAAAACCAGGTTCCATCGTCCTTTTTCTGCATGGTAGCTTTAAATTCTATCGGGTTTGTATTATCTTTTATAGTCAGTGTCCCGCTTACCACTCCGCTTCCTTTATCAAATGGAGTACTGCCGGTTAAAACAAGTTTTGCCACCGGATATTTAACAACTCCGAAAAAATCATCGGATTTCAGGTGACCCATAAGCTGGCCGTTATTTTCAGTCTCTTTAAGCGATGCCATGTCGATGTTGAACTCACCGGATACAATTTTATTATCCTGCCAGGTAAGCCAGCCAGATTTTAAATTAATCGTTCCGGTATGCTGACCGGTAACTTTTTCACCTAACCATAATAATTTGGTTTTTGTTGTGTCGGCGGTTAATTTATTCTGTGCTCCGGCATTTAATAAGAATAAACCCGATAATGTTAATAATAATAATGCTCTTTTCATTTTTATAAAATTAGAATTTATAATTAAACATAAGGATTATTCCTTTTGTTCAATCTTCATTAAATAATTTTACTTTTTTGTTTTTGGAGCACCCGATAAAATGACATCAGAGCTTGTGAATATTAAGGCCCCCACTGATTTCAAATACCATACCTGTGGAGAAATTCCAATCACCCCTGGAAATTGATGCAACAGCTTTTCCTATATCGTCAGGTAATCCCCATCGTTTTTGTGGAACTAGTCCTTCGTTTATTAGCTTGTCATATTTATCTTTAATTTTTGCCGTCATATCTGTCTTAATAATACCCGGACGAACTTCGAAGACAAGAATTCCCTCACGTGAAAGCCTGTCAGCAAAAACTGTCGAGGCCATACTAAGTCCGGATTTTGATATGCAATATTCTGCCCTGTTTGTTGAGGATCTCACAGATGAAACTGAAGTCATAAAAACTATAACAGGTTTATAATCAGTTATCTGTTGTCTTAGCCAGATCATCTCTCTGGCAATTTTTTGTGCAAAGAAAAACGGCCCTTTAAGGTTTATACTCATCACCCTATCGTAGCTTTCTTCGCTCATATCGAGAACATCTTCCCTTTGAAGCGGGGCTACTCCTGCATTATTTACAAGAACATCTATCCGCCCATATCTTTCGAGAATATTTGAAACAACCTCCTTCTGGCAACTTGTACATGATATATCGAGACCAACCGGGAAAAACTGAGCTCCTCTTTTTTCAACCTCAGGACAGAGGTTTTCCATCCCTTCACTGTCAACAGAACGGGCTATTGCCGCAATATCATACCCTTCGGTTGCTAAAGCGATTGCAACCGATTTGCCAATTCCTCTGCTGGCACCTGTAATAACCGCTACAGGTTTGTCATTCATACGTAAAGAATATTATCAGGTTTCTCAGTAAATTCGGGTTTAAAGATAATGATTTGCCTGACTTTGTCAACTTTCGGAATAAATATCTTAAATATATTCTTTCCTGACTTTTTTAAACCATAAATCCTGATTCGGAATCTCTCAGGCCTTCGTCAGTCCTCCAAATGAGACAGTACTCTCACATTCCAAAAAAAAATTATTGAGGATGAGTTCAGAAAAAACGATAGCATGTTGAGTATTAAAAAGGGGTATCCCGATACATTAATTGTTAACCGGCGTCAATTTCATTCGCTATTTCATAATATAATTTCAGGTACTGAGCAATACTCTGCTGCAATGAAAATTTGTCGGCATGTTTCTGAATCTGATCTGAGAGTAAAATTTGATTAGCATTGTAATATGAGAGATTCGACTGAATAAAAGAAGACATATATTCTTCGTCGAAATTGTCAAAATAAAAAGCACGTTCACCTCCTACTTCCGGCAGGCTTGTGAATTTGCTCAGGAACACGGGTTTCCCAAACTTCATTGCTTCTATTGCCGGCATTCCAAAACCTTCAGCTAAGGAGGGAAATAAAAAAGCTTCACAATTTCTATAAAACCAGAGTTTTTCATCGGTTCTTATATTGCCGGGTAAAATCACTCTGTCGTTTAATTTCCTGGCATTTATTTGTCGTTGAATCTGTTTACCATAATTAGTGTCTTTATAGCCTGCGATAACTAACTGATAATCTTTGAAATAATTTATTATTGATAATAAAGTATGAAAATTCTTTTTTTCATTGAAAATACCGATAGAGAAAAAGAATTTTTTATTATTCATATAATTTGGCTTAAAACCGGCATCATTTTGATTAATATCAATTCCATTATAAATTGTAATAATACTTTTACCTCTTAGATTTATATACTCTTCAATATTCTTTTTCGAATAATTGGAAATAGTTGTTATATAATCAGCCCTATCTACGTTTTTCTGCAATTTCTTCAAATACATTATTTTCTTTATCCCATTCTTTTCAAATAAAAAATTTAAGTCATGTATGGTCAGGATAAATTTAGATTTTTTATTAGGAAAGTGAGAAGGGAATTGTTGCAAGCTGTGCCAAATATCATACGATTTATTGAACTTTGGAAAGTATCTCTTCTGAAAGCTAACATTAACGGATGTAAACTTTTTTATATCCCCTATTTCAAAATTTTTAGGAGTCAGGAATTCAACACTAAACTCTTCAGGAGACTGACTTATAATTTCTTTCGCAAAATTAATCGAGAACTGACCCAGTCCTGAATATAATGCTTTTACCTTATATAAGTCAATCAATACCTTTTTCATCAATATCTATGATATTTTATGATGCCTAACGTCAGGGTTAATAATATTTCCCTATCTGAAATTTTGATCTCTCTTTAAAAAAACCGTGTTGATGAGGATGACTCAATTCTCTATCTTCAAATTGCACGGCGTGTTGCCAATTTTAATTCACCTTCACAGGAATTACAGGTTTCTCCAGCATAATTTTACGATGTAGAGCCTGTAGTTTCTATGCTATTATAAAGGCAGTCAAATTAACCATTTTTTTTATATTAATTACATTTTTATGCGTAAGTCAGAAATAAAACAAATTTAAGCTCATCTGCATTTGCTGAAAGGATGATTTATTTATTTGAAATCTTTATTAATCCATTTAAACATGCTGGATTCTGACGCTTTTTTTTCTCTTCAAAAAGTGTATTGTTTACCACTGATGCTTCATTATTATAATTCTCAGTATGATATATATGATAAACTATCGCTCTGTGTTTTAGTGAGTTGAAATGAGTTCCATTCAAACAGAGCCTCCATTCTATATCATTGTCCTCACCTACACAGGCATGAACATAGTCTTCATCAAATCCATTTACTTCCACAAGATCTTGCTTGTTTATACCCCAGTTACATCCCAGGAGACCACGATATCCTTTTTTAATTTTCCTGTACCATGGTAAATAAAGTCCTTCTTCAATGTTTTTTGAATCGGAAAACAACATCGGCAGAATCTTTAAAGATCTGAACTCTTTCCTCAGTAGTAAATTTGAAGAATACGCTTCACCTAACATCACCCGACGACCGAAATATGCATTTCCTCTTGTAATATTATTGCGGTAATACTGAATAAAATTCTTATGTGGGATACAGTCTCCATCAAGAAAGAGAATTGTTTCGGATGATGCAATCTTTAAGGCTTCATTTAATATCTTATTCTTACGAAACCCTTTATCTTCCTGTGAAACATGCAGTATGCGGTAAGAATGATTCAGGCGGGCATTGGTAATAAATTCAATAGTTTGCTGATCATTGTTATCTTCTGCTACAATTACCTCAAAATCTTTAAATGACTGTTTGTCAAGAGATTGAAATATAAGTTCTAGAAAGTCCAGCCGTTTGTAAAATGATATTATTAATGAAATCATTTAAATTTTAAGTTATTGTAATGAAATAATGCCAGTTAATCTGGCTCAAATTTAATTATATCTGATTCATTCTGATAAGAAGGAGTTGAAATAAAGAAAAGGCTATGCTATTATTTAATCTGACGGAAAAAGATTAGTAACTGAATTATGTCCGATTTTTATAAATTTGCACAAAAATATAATTGTCACCTATTGATTACAGCGAAAACGAAATATATCTGTAATTAATAAAATGGATAGGCTATTGTACCAACGTAAATTTAGAATAAGATGAAATTATCCGACTATTTTAGAGAATCAATGCTCAGGAGAAAAGCGAGAAGAATTACACAGGAATATCCCGCCAGAATAAATTCATTTGAATTAAAGGATGAAGGAAAAATAGATTTTGCCAACTGGGATAATCCTCTCGTTACTCCATTGTTTATTAGTCAGGAAATGGTTGATTTTTTCAAGAAGTTCATTAAAAAAGGAGATTTAGTAATAGATATTGGTGCAAACGTAGGAGATACAACAGTTCTGATGGCCCTGGCTGCTGGCAATACCGGTATAACAATAGGATTTGAACCTAATCCTTATGTTTTTAAAATATTGGAAAAAAATGCTTCTCTCAATAAAGGAAAACAAAACATTGTTCCCCTTCCTTATGCGATAACTGTCAAAGAAGAAGAATTTTATTATATATCCTCAGAAGCATCATTTGGCAACGGAGGAATATCTCCCACAAAAAATAGCAAACATGGAAAATTCATCTTCCCTGATAAAATCAAAGGGATTAATCTGGAAGAACTTCTCGAAATGAAATATAAGGATAAGCTTAATAATCTCTCTTTTATCAAAATTGATACGGAGGGATACGATAAAGAAATAATAAAATCAATATCCGGATTAATTGACAAATATAAACCTGCAATAGTGGCAGAAAGTTTTAAGTATAGTACAGACAAAGAAAAAGCAGAGCTGTTTAATGTTATAAATCAGCATGAATACGAAATATTCTATTTTGAAGACTTTAATATTAATGCCAGAATAATTAAACTGGAGAAAAGCAGCGACCTGGTCAGCTGGAAAAAAACCATAAATATTTATGCAGTTCCTTCAAGTTCAAAGAAGAAATAGGCTTGGCACTTTAACATTATTATTTTACAGATCCGGAATAATTAAGGTATTATCCCAGTGATTATGGAATGATTTTATAATTTTTATATTCGAATAATCTGTAACCAAAGCGTTTCTCAAACCAATAAAGAACAGAATCCTTAAAACTGATATTGATCTTTTTTTCATCGAATTGCACGTGCCAGTTTAACCTGTTCACCAGCTCCTCCATTACCTTTGGATGTGTGTCCTGAAATTGAGTCACTTCTCCTACGGATGAATAGTCGAAGTTGGTTACTTTATCTAATTTTCCTTCGAGCTTATCGCCGGTAAAATATAATAAGTTGAAATTTCTCATTTTTGATTTAATGGTTTCAGGTGGCCGGACCCAGCCATAATGATAAATATAAGCATCGATATGTTTTACATTAAGCCTTTGATTATTTATTCTGAAACCCTGTGCATCCTTGTACGACCTGATACTCTTGTTATTTCTGATAACTCTGATCTCACGCCGATACCATTCTCTGCCTACTCCTACATAATCGTAGGTTCCCCAGAAATGCAGGTAATTAAAAAGCAACCCTTCAACATCAGGCTGATCAATCCTTTTTTCCATTTCTCTCAGAATAACAGGATGATATTTTTCATGCACCACTTCATCTGCCTGAATGTAAAAACACCAGTCGAATTCATCAGTAATTGCATCCAGAGCTTTATCAGTTTCCACTGCAAGAACCCGCCCTCCTTCTTTGATGGAATCGTCCCATACTGATTCGACTATAATTATTTTGCTGCTGTCAATACTTTTTATAAGATTGAGTGTATCATCTTCCGATTTGCCAACAACAACAAGCATTTGATCACATAAGGGGAGTATCGATTTAATTGATTCCACTACCGGATAACAATATTTTATTGCATTTCGTACTATTGTAAAACCGCAAACTTTCATTTTCAATGTTTTATTTACAGAACTATTTTAACAGAGAGTGATAGAGATTCATATAGGCATTGACAATAAAATCATCCTTGAAATTATTGGCATATTCTTTACCAATAGTTATCATTTTATCTCTGAGATTCTTATCATTCATTACTCTGAGTATAGCTTCACCAATCTCTTCAGGGTCATACGGATCCACATATATACTTCCCGGTCCTCCTGCCTCATAAAAACATTCCCTGTTGCTTGTAATAGCAGGAGTTCCGGAAACCAATGCCTCAAGCAAAGGAATCCCAAATCCTTCAAATAGGGAGGGGTAAATGAAACATTCTGCATCCTGATAAATTACTGGCAACTCATGATTTAAGATATGCTCCGGAAATATAATGTTGCTAAGCTTATGAGACGAAATATAGCTTTCAACCTGTGGAAAATAAGTATCTGTTTTCCGGCCAATAACAACAAGTGGAATTGAAATGTTTTTGATGTTTATTGCCTTTAACAAAGCAAGTAAATTCTTACGTTCCTCAATGGTGCCGACATATAAAAGATATCTCTCTGGTAAGTCATACTTTGCTTTTATTTCATTATGCTGCTCATTACTATACTTATTCCAGAAATTGGGACTGCAGCCCTGATAAATCACCGAAATTTTTTCCGGAGATATATTAAGAAATTCGACTAAATCATTTTTGGTTTGCTGACTTATTGCAATTATAATATCTGAAACTTTACATGCATGAGCCAATTTCCGGTAATAAATATTTGCATCTATCCGGTGATAGAATTCAGGAAATCTTATAAAAATCAGATCATGAACAGTAACTACCGATTTTACTCCTGTTTCTTCAATACCGATGGGTAATTCCTGGCTTAGACCATGAAATATATCCGGTTTTATCTGTTTTATTTCCCTGTTAATATACTTTAGACGCCAAAGTGAACCCATCAGTCTGAAAATCTTCAGACCCGGTTCAATCAGAGTGAACTGTTCTTCATTCTCAAAATTAATCCGGTTTTTAATTTTTGGCGTAAAAAGGTAATAGGCGTTTTCAGGATGCTTTTTTAAAAGTGCAACTAAAAGGTTCCGGCTATAATTTCCTAATCCGCTTTTATTGAAAAAGGCTCGTTTTGCATCAAATCCTATTGAAATCGGACCTCTCTTTTTTTCATCATATTCGGATATTCCTTCAGAAATCATAAGCAGAAAGACTTTTAATAAGGTCCAAAGATATTTATTTTGTCATTAAATGGAAATCTTAAAACATGATTCCGGGAAACTTTGTATTTTAATATATCAGACAATATATTAAATTCCGGTATATAAGCTTCCGGTCAGGGGCTTTCAGGTTTTCTCTCAATTCTCTCTTCTTCATTGTTTTCTGTCTCCTCCTCCATCCACTCATAAACAGGCTTTTGCGGACCCTGATTCCTGTACCATACAGAAAGAACAACGCCAGAGAAAAATCCCAGCATATGAGATTCCCAGGAAACATTTTTGTAAACTCCGGGAAATAAACCCCACACCATCGATCCGTAAAGAAATACAATAAGCAAAGATAAGGCAATGAGTCTGAAGTACCTGCGTATTATCCCGCTGAAAAATAGAAATGATGCCAGGCCATAAACAAGTCCGCTCGCTCCGATATGCCAGGCGTCCCTGCCTGCAATCCAGACCAGAAATCCGGTAAGAAAATATGTCCATATAAAAACTTTAAATGCCACTTCCGAATAAAAATAGAAGAGTGCTATGGATAGGAAAAACATAGGTATAGAATTATTGAACAAATGCGTAAAGTCGGCATGTATAAAAGGAGAAAACAGAATTCCGGGCAGTCCCTGTGCTGTCAGGGGATAAATTCCAAACCGGGAGAGGTCAATTTCAAAAAGTACCTCAATAATCTTCACTAACCACATCAAAAAAACAAATATTCCCGGAATAATCATGCTCAGAAGAAGTTTCTTCCTGTAGAATGCACCTTCTTTAATCAGATCTGAGTTGAGTTTTGACATGGATCCTATCCTCAATCTCTCCCCGGATATACAATCCCTGCTGCTTTTCTTATCCTGTCAAGTGTATTCATCAGGTCGATGCTGAAAGAGTGAGGAACTACATCGCTCTGGAGTTTACCCTCATCAAGACATCTCATAACTTCCATTGCCTCGAACTGGTAACCCTTGCCAGCCGGAAGGAGTGAATATTCCTCAATTTCTCTGCCATTCATGGCAACGGTAAGCCGTTGTGACATGTCGCGTGCACGAGAGAAGAAAAGGTTTCCGTTTTCACATAGTAAATCACATCCGATCCCCCCGGCGGTGCGGAATGAGCTGTAAAGGGTGGCCATACGGCCGTCAGCATAGCTGAATATAATGCTTATAGAATCCTCCGATCCGGTCTCAGTAAATGATGCTTTTGCGGCTACCTCTGAAGGAACCCCCATAAAATAAAGAGCATCAATTACCGGATATATTCCAATATCAAGGAGTGAGCCACCGCCCAGCTCCAGGTTGAACTTACGATCGGCTTTGTCAAAAGGAGCCTGGAATGAAAACCGGCCATTAATATGAATTATCTTACCCGGCTCACCTCCGAGCAGAATCTCTTTTGTTTTCTTGTAAATTGGCTGGAAAGGAGGCCAAAGCGCTTCCATCAGAAACACTTTCTGTTTTTTAGCTTCGTTAATCATTGCATTTACCTCAGTGCTGTTTAAAGCGAATGCTTTTTCACAAATAACTGCTTTCTTATTCTTCAGACACATCAAAGTATGCACCAAATGATGAGAATGCGGAGATGCAATATAAACCACATCGACTTCTTTGTCATTTGCCAGTTCTTCATAACTTCCGTAAGATTTCTTATACCCGTGATCCGTGGCGAATTGTTCAGCTCTCGATTTATCACGAGATCCTACTGCATAAAGTTCAACATTATCAAGAAGTTTTAATCCTTCTGTGAATTTAGCAGACATCTTACCGGGAGCAAGAATTCCCCATTTATATTTCTTTTTCATTCCTAAAAATATTTTGATAAAAATAGGAATTTGTTGGCATTTTGCCAACTCCAATATGGGAGGGGCTAATCATGTAAGTTTAATTCAGGATGAGACTTTGTCGGGTTCGCAATGACACTGCAGTTAAGGTTAATTTCGGATGAGAGTTAAACCGAATCTGATAAAGTATCAGGTCATTGCGAGGAACGAAGCGACGAAGCAATCTCATCGAACATCCAGAATTTTAATTGATTATATACTTCTTTAAAAATAATTGAATTATTTTAGTACTATGTATTGCATAGTATATATTTTTATATATATCTTTGCATTGTCATGTTACAGGTATTAAACAGTAGTGAATTTTAAACGGTAGTAAAAAATAAAGAGAATTATGAAAATCACAGTAAGCATTAATCTCGGCGGATATTCTTTCAACATCGACGAAGATGCCTATACCGAACTAAAAAGGTATCTTAAGAATCTTGAACTTCATTTTGCCGGAGAAGATAGCTCCTCAGAGATCCTCTCGGATATTGAGACCAGGATGGCCGAACTATTCCGGACAAAACTTACCAATTATAAACAGGTAATAAACATTGAGGATGCCCATCAGGTAATAGCAGTTTTGGGAACTCCCGAAGATATATCCGACAATGAAAGACCTACAGCCCGGGATAAGTTTTCATCGCCGGGTTATCATAGGATGTACCGCGATACCGACCATAGAGTTGTTGGAGGAGTCTGTGCAGGAATGGCAGCCTACTGGGATATCGAACTCTGGATTGTCAGATTGATATTCTTCATACTAGCTATGATGGGTGTTGGCATTCTGATTTATCTCATTTTATATATCGTTCTTCCCGAGGCAAAAACTACTGCCGAAAAAATTGAAATGAAAGGGAATCCGGTCAATATCCACAATATCAAGGATTCTGTAAAAAAAGAATTTGATACTGTCAGAAAGAACATGAAACTCTAGCAGATAGCTGATTATAAATTATAAGAAGTGTAAACTTTAAAATATATATATCATGGATTTAGAAAATAATAAAGCTCAAATGCGCAAAGGGATACTGGAGTATTGCATCTTGTCGGTGTTATCCAGAAATTCGTGTTATGCAAGCGACATTATAAAGGAACTCAAGGAGGCAGAGGTGATTGTGGTTGAAGGCACTCTTTACCCGCTTCTTACAAGACAAAAAAATGCCGGGTTACTAAGTTACCGCTGGGAAGAATCTCAACAGGGCCCTCCACGTAAATATTATGAACTAACCGCGGAAGGACGGAAGTACCTTTCCGATCTCGATAAATCGTGGATGGAGCTTGTCGAATCAGTCAATCTGATCAGAACCAGATAATAAATTATTAACCAATAAATACTGACACTAATGGACAAGACAATTAATATAAATCTCGGTGGTACCCTCTTTCAGATTGATGATGAGGCATTCCGGAAATTACGAGATTATCTTCAGGCAATTAATAACCGTTTTGGCAATGTACAAGGCGGCCATGAGACAATTGAGGATATCGAATCGCGCATTGCTGAAATATTTCAATCACGGAAAGGGTCGGCCGGAGTTATTACCAGGGAAAATGTAGAATCAATGATTTTAATTATTGGCAAACCGGAAGATTTTGATCAGAGTGAAGCTGAGCCAGAAGTACCTGTTTATGTTTCACAGAAAAAAAGAATGTATCGAAATCCGGAAGATAAGATTATCGGTGGTGTTTGTAGCGGTATTGCTACCTATCTCGAAACTGATCCTGTACTCTTCAGAATTCTGTTTGTTCTTTTTGCAGCATTCTTCGGAGTAGGATTCTTTGTATATATAGGTTTGTGGATTGCTCTGCCTGCAGCCAAAACAGGATCTCCACTTTACAACGTCGGATATAATAGCCCCTCAAGATTAGGAAATGCCATCAACGAAGTTTTCAGGGCGCTCGGCAGAGTATGTTATATTATATTACGGATCTTCCTGATTATGACAGGTATTTTGCTTGTGCTTACGGGATTCCTTTTCATTTTAAGCTTTGTAATGGTCTTTGTCTTCAAATATCCCGGGGCATTCTCAATCGATTCTGCAGGAGTAAACCTTATCTACTTCCCCGATTTTCTGAATTATATTGTGAATCCTGCTACCGTTCCGTGGATAATTATTTTGACATCAGTTGCTTTTATATTACCAATGATTGCCCTTATCTACTGGGGTGTAAAAATGATCTTCTGGTTCAGGGCAAGAGATGGCGTGGTCAGCCTTACCGGGTTGGTCCTATGGGTAATGACAATTGCAGCCCTTACTATAATTCTTTTCAATGAGGGAATCAGCTTTGCTCAAACTGGCAAGACAACACTAGAGACTGTTCTCCCAAAATCACCTGATACTCTTTATATATTGACAGATCTTAAAATAGCGGATCTTAAATATGAAAAAATGATTTCATTGCCACATGAAGAATACACGGTTTTTCTTAATGATGAAAAGAAAGAATTGTATATCCGTCCATTTTTAAGCGTATACCGATCGGATGACAGAGCAACTCGGGTAGAAGTAAGAAAGCGTTCATCTGGCCGCACCGGGTTGGAAGCTGTGAAAAAAACAGAACAATTGCTTTACAATTACAAGATCAAAGGCGATACTCTCCATCTTGATGAATATTTTACAATACCGTTTGGGCGAAAATGGGCAGCTGATAATGTTGGAATAAACATTTATATTCCGCATGGTACTATTTTGAAATTCGAAAAAGATCCCAAAATTCTGCTTCACTCTTCATTCAGAAATGAATCTGATGAATATCTTGAATCCAGATGGGAGTCCGGAAATAGCTTATGGGTAATGACAGATAATGGTCTTGAACCTTCTGATGAAAACTCTGTAAAACATAAATAATTCCTTGTTTTTCATTCCTGATATCGAACTCGCTATGCAATTCCAATACTTTACCAGCTTTGGCTTTAGTTATACTTTTGGATCGATCTATAATAATGTAGTTAATCCAAGGTTTGGGAATTCCCCTTTTCAAGAACGTTTCTGTCCAGAGAAAAAAGGATACACAACTTAACGGCGTTAAGAAAATTTTGTTCCTTTGCTAATAATTAATTTTTAACCGGAAAAAAGAAATGACACTTTTTAGACCCAGGCTAAATATTATAACAGGATTGTTTTGTTTTGTTTTGTTTATCCCCGGAGTTGTTTTCAGTCAAGTGGTAAAAGGCAGGGTATTATCAAGCCAGACTAAATCAGGGATTGGTTTTGTGAATGTCGGGATTATTGGTAAGAATGTTGGAACTGTTACGGACCAGTCTGGTAATTTCTCGATAGAACTTGATAAAATTTATGACAATGATTCATTACGATTTTCTATGATCGGACATGAATCTAAATCCTTTCTTGTGAGTTACTTCAAAGATAATTTAATAAAAACCATATATCTGAGCCCAAAAACTTATTATTTAACTGAAGTAAAAGTGTTCTATCATAAAGTTAAAGAAATAAGATTAGGTACTCCGGTTATTTCCGATGCGCTTAAATCTGGTTTTGCAGATAATAAATTAGGTTCCGAATTGGGCATAAAAGTTCATACGAAAGAACAGGTGAAATTAGAAGATATAAATCTTAATGTGGCAACCTGCACCTATGATTCAGTTACTTATAGATTAAATATCTACCAATCACCTGATGATATAGAATATAAAAATATTCTAACTGAGCCAATTTATATTTCCTTTTCAAAAGATAAGATCAATAATGTTATAACTTTCGATCTGCGGAAATATTCAATAATAATTGAGGGAAATGTTTTAATAACTTTAGAATTATATAAAGATTTAGGGGAAGGTCGATTATTATTTTATACCGAATATTTTACCGGTACCACCTACCATAAAAAAACATCTGAGGGAAAATGGACAAAAGCACCAGGAGTAATCGGAATGTATCTTAATAGTCAATTAATAAAAGGAGGCCGTTACAGATCTAAGAAAATTTAGCATTCTGACAATTGAAGACCCCTCTGGTTTTAACATTTAGGTCATAATAATTGTTTATTAAATTGGCTTATTGACTGTTCCCGGGTTAAAAAAACCGGGGAGATAGCATATAAGTTGCTAATAGCATATTATGGAATACGAACACTCACATAATTATGATATTAAACTAGGCAATGCCTTTAAAATAGGAATTGCCATTAATATTATTTTCATAATTGTGGAGGCTCTGTCAGGCATTTTTTCGAACTCAATGGCTTTAATAGCTGATGCAGGTCACAATCTGATGGATGTTCTGGCTCTTGTATTCTCGTGGATCGCAGTTCTTTTATCACAACGAAAACCAACTCTTAAATTTACTTACGGTTTTCGTCGTTCTACAATACTTATTGCTTTGCTTAATACAATCCTGTTACTTATAGCCGTCAGTTTTATTATTTATGAAACTGTCGAAAGACTCAATAAACCAATGGAGATAAATGCTGATAGCGTGATGATTGTGGCAGCAATTGGTATTGGAGTAAATGGATTCACTGCATGGCTTTTCATGAAGGGAAAAAAGAACGATCTTAATATCCGGAGCGCTTTTGTTCACTTTTTGGCTGATGCCCTGGTATCGTTTGGAGTGGTGGTAGCTGGAATTATAATGACCTTTACCGGAATACAGTGGATTGATTCATTGGTTTCATTTGCAATTATTGCAGTAATACTTTACAGTTCATATAATCTGTTAATAGATTCGGTTAATCTGGCACTTGATGCAGTCCCCGAAAATATTAAAATCGAGTTGGTCCGTGATTATCTTACAAATCTGCCGGAGGTAACAGGGGTGCATGACTTGCATATCTGGTCATTAGGAACCACAGATGCAGCACTGACCGTACATCTAACCACATCCGTACAAACGAATGTAAATTTTATTACCAGAATTCAGCATCAGCTACACGAACAATTTAATATAGAACACTCAACTATTCAGGTGGAATACGGAGGTATGGTAGAGCTCCTAATAAATCCAGGAATTTAACAAATACTAATCCTTTAACCAGGTTGATCATAATGGTCAATTTGTTCGTAACTTATTAACTGACAATACAAAATCTACGTGAAATGATAAATAAAACTCTTGAGATTAAGGCAGCACTTCAGATGTCAAAACCTGTTAATGAGGTATTTGATGCCATAATTGACCCCTAAAAAACGTATTTGGAGTCAAACAAAAAATTGAATAAAATATTGCGGTGCTCTGAACCTATGGTTATGTGTCTCAAATGAATTTCTACAAATATTTTGTACATTTACAATGAAACATAATGTATACCGGATAATAATATTGTAAAAAGATTAAAATAATGAAAAGAAGAATTTTTTATCTGCTGTTCCTGCTTTTGACATTAGGATGCGCTAATAATGTGTCAACAAAATGGGATTTTAAATCGTTTTATAAACCAGCCGAAAATCCTGTTCTGAAAGCTGATTCAACTTTTACATTTATTGATCCTATAAAGAAAGAATCGGTCAAATGGCAGAAAGCAGATGTGTTTAACCCGGCTGCTATAGTAAGAAACAATAAAGTTTATTTATTATACAGGAGTGAAGATAATTCTGATGCAATTCTTGGAGGACGCACTTCCAGGATTGGCTTGGCTACCAGCGAAGATGGACTTCATTTTACAAAATACCCCACCCCTGTTTTGTATCCCGACAGCAGTAAATTTATGCAATACGATTATCCGGGAGGTTGCGAGGATCCAAGAATTGTTCAAATGGAAGATAGTCTGTATGTACTGGCTTATACATCCTGGAACTATAAAATTGCAAGATTAAGCATTGCCGTTTCCAGAGACCTGATACACTGGGAAAAGAAAGGTCCGGCATTTGCTAAGGCCAATGATGGTAAGTTTCTTGATATATGGTCTAAATCGGGTTCGATAATCACAAAAAAGGTAGGAGATCGTATGGTAGCAGCAAAAATTAACGGGAGATATGGAATGTATTGGGGAGAAAATTTTGTTAATCTTGCCTTGTCTGATAATCTCACAGACTGGTATCCTACGCTGAATGAAAATGGAGAACTTAAAGCTTTGATAAGTCCAAGAAAAAACAAGTTTGACAGCAGCCTTACCGAATGCGGACCCCCTTCAATAATAACTGATGAAGGAATTGTGCTTTTCTATAATGGTAAAAATTCTGAAGGAGAAGATTCTGAAATTAAAATACCAAAAGGGACTTATTCAGTGGGAAAGGTAGTATTTGACATAAATAATCCGGAAAGGGTTATTTCCCGTTCCGATACATGTTTATTAAAACCAACGTTGCCTCATGAAGTTTCCGGACAATATAAAGCAGGAACAACATTTTCAGAAGGACTGGTCTATTTTCATGAGAAATGGTTTCTGTATTATGGTACCGCAGATTCATTCGTTGGTGTGGCAATTTCAAAATAGAGACAACTTAAAATGCTTGTTATCTAGATCGGGCTGAAGGTTTGGTTTTTCAGACTCCCCGGTTGGAATAAAATGTGATATCAACAGGTTATTGTTTATGAAAAGACTATGTATAAGCTCAACAATTCTCCTGGTATTTTGTTAAATGGTTAAGTTCTTAACTTCCTGGGAAGGTGAGAATAACACTTATATAGTAATTAAATGGAAAATAGTAATCATCCGACTATAGCAAACGGGAAAATATGCTACATCGAAATTCCCGCTATAGATGTATTTCTTTCAGCAGGTTTTTACAAAAAAATTTTCGGCTGGCAAATTAGGGAACGAAGCAATGGTCAAATCGCTTTTGATGACACTATAAATGAAGTTAGCGGCACATGGGTTGTCGGAAGGAGTCCGACAACTGAACCCGGCCTGTTAATTTATATAATGGTTGACAGTGTAACATCAACAGTAAAAGCAATTATTGCCAATGGAGGAAAGATTGTCCAGCCACTTGGTGCTGATGCTCGGGAGATGACTGCAAGATTCAGTGACCCGGCCGGGAATATATTCGGATTATACCAGGAACCAGGAGAAGACTAATTCGTATAAGGAAACAACTCGATGGACACCTTCCGACAACAGATGAAGACACTTTAAACAAACCCCTACCTGTTCAACTCCTTACAAAAACATTTACCTTTGACTTCATGACAGCAATAAAACGTCTGGCCGGACAGACTGCTATTTATGGAATCCCCAGCGTTCTGGGCCGTATTCTTACTTATCTGCTGGTACCGCTTTACACTTATGTATTCAAATCTTCGGATTATGGTACTGTTAGTGTATTCTACGCCTATACCGCCTTCTTCATGGTGATCCTTACTTATGGGATGGAGACAGCCTTTTTCAGATTCAATGAACATGAGCAGGATAAGGAGAAAGTGTTTAGCACCGGGATGATCTCTCTTATCTTCTCTTCTGTCATATTCCTGTTATTAGTTTTGTCCATCTCGGGAAAAGTGGCTCAATGGATCGATTATCCTGAGCACTCTGAATATGTCAGGTGGTTTGCATGGATCCTCACTCTTGATGCAATTTCGGCTATTCCTTTTGCTCATTTACGGGCAATGAACAGACCTGTGCGTTTTGCCTGGATTAAAATGACCAATATCTCTGTAAATATCGGCCTTAACCTGTTTTTCCTCCTGTTCTGTCCGTTTATTTTGAGCCATTATCCCGAAGGTTTTTTCGGACACTTCATATCAACTATTTACAGGCCCAATTGGGGAATTGAATATATCTTTATTTCAAATCTGGCAGCCAGTATTTTAACCATTGTGATGCTGCTACCTCAGATTTCCACTATCAGGTGGAAGATACACCCTGACCTTTGGAAGAAAATGCTGTTCTATGCCTTACCACTTCTTTTTGCAGGAATGGCCGGGCAAGTAAATGAAACCTTTGACCGGCTTTTGCTCCGTTACCTGTTACCCGAAGACATAGCATCCTCTCAGGTTGGCATATATTCTGCCTGTTATAAGATCTCGATTTTGATGACAATATTCATCGGGGCTTATAAGTACGCTGCCGAACCTTTCTTTTTTGCACAGGCAAAAGAAAAGGATGCCAAAGTGGTCTATGCAAAAATCATGGATTATTTCATCATAATAGTCTCTCTGATCTTCCTTGTCACAATGCTTTATCTTGATGATTTTATCATGCCGCTTCTGGTCAGGAGGAAAGAATACTGGGAAGGGAAAGGGGTTATTCCGGTTTTAATGATGGCAAACCTTTTTCTTGGCGTCTATTGGAATCTTTCGATCTGGTATAAACTTACTGGTAAAACTTCATGGGGTGCATGGCTTTCACTTATCGGTGCAATTATTACACTTGCATTGAACTTCTGGTGGATACCTCTGAGTTCCGAACATCTGATTTACGGATATTATGGTTCGGCATGGGCAACTTTCATTTGTTACGGTGTAATGATGGTCCTATCATACCTTATCGGGCAAAAGTACTTCCCTGTAAAATACAATCTCGCCAAATTTGCCGGGTATCTGGGACTCACGATTTTTTTATATGCAGTAAGCTCTGTAGTCAGACCAGAATTGTCCATACTCCGGATAGGGTTTCATACAATCCTGATATTAATATTTGTTAGTATCGTATATCTAGTTGAAAAGCCCCGTCTGCCAACCATCAGTTAAACTATTTTTTATGAAATAAATTAAATAAAATGGCTATTACAGAAGCGATCCATAAAGAAGAACATCTGGGAAGTTCGGAATTCATTACAGACATTGTCATAGGAATGTCAGATGGGCTTACAGTTCCGTTTGCGCTTGCGGCGGGACTAAGCGGAGCAGTTCTGCACAATTCAATTGTTATCACGGCAGGTATAGCAGAAATTGTTGCCGGGAGCATTGCAATGGGTCTGGGTGGTTACCTGGCCGGTAAAACCGAACAGGAACACTTCCAGGCTGAACTGAAAAGGGAATACGATGAAGTGGAAGAGATCCCCGAAGATGAAAAGAATGAGGTAAAGCTCATTTTTGCACAATATGGACTGAATGAAATAACTCAAAATACCATTGCCGATGAGCTGGCAAAGGACAAAGATAAATGGGTTGATTTTATGATGAAATACGAATTAGGCCTGGAAAAACCAAATGTAAACAGAGCAAGGAACAGTGCAGCTACAATAGGTTTATCATATATAGTCGGAGGTCTGATTCCCTTATCGGGATACTTTTTTACCCAGACTCCATATCAGGGATTGGTGATCTCAGCTATTCTGACTGTGATATGCTTGTTCCTCTTTGGTTATTTTAAAAGCAAGGTAACAGGACAACCAGTAATTAAAGGTGCATTAAAAGTTACTCTGATTGGCATCACAGCTGCCGCCGCTGCATTTATGGTCGCTAAAGCATTTAATCACTTATTCTAACCCTTTTTACATATTGACAAGTGCCTTA
>Ga0209880_1000065_pt1 | contig 19383 bp, 22 predicted proteins | sample PersoiDNA2013191_FD_185803 | JGI IMG/M metagenome (GOLD analysis project Ga0209880, IMG submission 185803) | Permafrost soil microbial communities from the Arctic, to analyse light accelerated degradation of dissolved organic matter (DOM) -... | ecosystem: Environmental > Terrestrial > Soil >... | reverse complement strand
TCTCGCGCAATGGGTGGATCGCAGACCAGCAGTTTTGGCTGAGATCGTACCGGAAAGTGATACGTTTTTTACTACAGGGAAAGAAAAAGGAGCTAGACTTTTAGCCTAACCCCTTGAATTAATGGTGCGCCCGGAGCGATTCGAACGCCCGACCCCTTGGTTCGTAGCCTGCCATAACTTTTCTACGTCTATATATATCAATAGGTTGCCAACTTCCATAACTAGTTCAGTGTCAATTAGTGCCTATAAATGCGGTAAGAGTCGCGCAAAAGTCGCGCAGATAAATTTTCTCACTTGGCCTTCTGCCTTAAGAAACACCCACCCCAGAATGATACATGTATAGCGCACAATAGTAAGCGCCAATTTCACACGCCACCTTAAACACTCCCTGCGTTCATGATTAATTGATAAATCTTGCAAAGTGTCAGAAATATGATCATAATTCTACCAGATAAAAGAGGTATCGCCATGCAAACTCTCACCAAACAAGTCTTGGAGCACGCTACCGGATTGCCGGAGGGCACTCCTTTGGTTGCCAAAGAGTTGTTGCATCTAGGCAGCAGAGCGGCAGTTGATCAAGTGCTATCCCGCCTTGTGCGGCGCGGCGTTCTGCTGAGAGTTGGTCGCGGCATCTATGCGCTGCCTGTCGAGAGCCGCTTTGGAACCCGTGCGCCTTCGACCGTCAAAATGGTCGAAGGTCTAGCGAACCAACGGGGGGAAACTATCGTGTCTCACGGCGCTGCTGCCGCCAACACGCTAGGCCTGACCACGCAGGTGCCGATGCGGGCGGTCTATCTCACTTCCGGTCGCAGTCGCCACTTGAAACTGGGCGCACAAACGGTCGAATTCCGGCATGCGCCGATCTGGCAGTTGATCTTCCCTGGCTTGGCTGCCGGCGACGTAGTGCGGGCACTGGCTTGGCTGGGTCCGGAAAAAGCCGGCGAAGCGATCCTGAAGCTGCGCTCTAAACTGCCGCCGTCTGAACTGGAAAAGGTTGCATCAGCGCGTTCGCGCCTGCCGACTTGGATGGCCCAAGAGATCAGTGCATTGGTAACTCATGACTGAGTTCTTTCATCTCTCCGCTGCAGAACGTCTGGACGCGCTAAACGCGGTAGCCAACACATCCGGCCTCATGCCCCACCTACTGGAAAAAGATATCTGGGTGGTCTGGTCTCTGCAGCACCTCTTTACCGGCCCCTACGCTGAGCATCTTGTTTTCAAGGGCGGTACATCATTGTCGAAGGCCTATGGCGTCATCCGTCGCTTCTCTGAAGACGTGGATCTGACCTACGACATCCGCGCCATCGCAGGCGATCTGGTTGGCGATGCAGATGCACCACTGCCGGCCAACAAGAGCCAGGAAAAGAAGTGGAGCAAGGAGATACGTGTGCGCCTGTCTGACTGGGTGACTGCCAAGATCGTGCCCCGACTAACGCAACACCTTGAGCAGCAAGGATTACCAGCAGCAGTGCGGGCCGAGGGCGACAAAGTGTTCATCGACTACGTACCGTTGGTCAGCGGCACGGGCTATGTTCCGCCCACCGTCATGTTGGAGTTCGGTGCCCGCTCCACCGGTGAGCCCAGTGAGTTACGCACCATCCGCTGTGATGCGGCCATACACCTGCAGGCGGTGGAATTTCCCACCGCAACACCGCTGGTCATGCGCGCCGAGCGAACCTTTTGGGAGAAGGCCACGGCGATTCACGTCTTTTGCGCCCAAGGCGCATTCCGTGGCGGTGACCATTTTGCTCGTCATTGGCATGACGTAACTAGACTTGATGCTGCAGGCTTCGCAGAAGCAGCCATCGCGGACAAAGCACTCGCCAAAGCGGTTGCCGATCACAAGAGTATGTTTTTTGCGGAGAAGAACACGCGCGGCGATGTCATCGATTATCACGCCGCCGTCTCCGGCGGGCTCCAACTCGTACCTGATGACGACGCGCTGGTCAAATTAGCTGCCGACTATCAACGTATGATCGATGACGGCTTGTTCCTCGATAACGCCGAGTCCTTCGAGGATTTACTGATGAGATGCCGAGTAATCCAGCAGAAAGCTAACGCAATTTGATATTAGTCTGGTGGGTTAGTCGTATTTGGCTGGTACGTGCACATCACTAAAAGAATTTCGTTGGAATGTGTTGGCGGCTGGTGTTAATTCCATCGCTAATAGTTAAGCGAATTGCTCAATCATGTCTTCCTCGCTCAGGCTACCGGCCAACAGTAGCGCAGCAAGGCATGACATATTCAGCATAGAGGATATGCAACGGATCTTGTCGATAGGCAATTGGTGGACATCACGCTTACTTTGAATCAAGGCGTCAAGATAGATTGCGGATAAACCTAGTTTCTCAGCCATCTCATCGGTTGAAAGGCGTTGCTTCTCTCCGTATTCAAGCAATTTGGCAATCAGTGGGTTGGTTGTGTTTTTCTGCTGTATTTGAGTCTTCGACATGATTTCCTCGTTTTAAGTGACTTCCAGATGCTACTTATAGTCTGTCGCATCAAAGTCGTCAAGATGGCAATCTTTTGCCACTATGAAAACGAAGAAAAACACGCAGACATCAGCACGCCTGAGGTTTGCAGCCAATATGAGGAAAGCACGAAACGAAATCGGTATTTCGCAGGAAGCATTTGCAGATCAATGTGGGCTGCATCGGACGTACATCGGTTCAGTGGAACGGGGTGAGCGGAATATCTCAGTGGATAACATGGAGACCATTGCAATCGCATTGGGACAAAAGCTGATGGACTTATTGGCTGAGTAGAAATATCAACTTCGGTGGTTAATATAACTCCGGTAGTCTGGACAGAAATCTACGAGTTTTAATGGTTGTGAATCGCAGTACCAAGTTCATCGGCGGTTACATTATCCCCAGAGCTTCACACCGAGCTGTTACCGGCTCCGCATGTCCAGAGAACGGTTGATGGAACAACCGTTTTCATCTCTGTTAGTTCCACACCTCGTCTTCGATTTGCACCTTGCGACCGACCAAGGCAGCGGCACGCTGCAAGATTGATAGTGTCACGACGCGGGTTGGATCGAGCAGCCGATCTACCTGCGAACGGCTTGTTTTAAGCAATGTGGCTAGGCTCGCCTTGAACAGCGATTGTTTTTCCATCGCTTCGGTAAGATGCCACACCACAACTTCCTTGATGGCCAGCGCCTGGAGTTCCTCAAAGAAGCCATCATCCATTAGGGCACCTCTAATAATTGCCCGAAATAAATTACCGAATCGGTCAGCGTGATGGCACAGAGGAACGTTATAGAACACTGCAATGACGAACGCGGAATGAGAGATGAAGAAAGCAACCCAACCTGGATTTTTTGACATAGCCGAACGGACTGGCAAGCTGACCGAGATGGGCGACCCACTGGTTGGGTTGAAGGTCCAAATTGACGGGAAAGCTTTCCGCGCTGGCTTGAATAGAATTCATAGTTTAGAAATTCAGTGTTAAGTGGAAATTCCCTGTCTTTACTGGATTAAACCGCTCAATTCCGAAATAGGTATCCGAAATGGGTAATGGCTAACTGGTAATGCGTAACGCCCTTCGTAAAAAAAGAATTCAACAGAGCCCGCAAGCTGGCTATGCTGCCTTTCCCCCGGCCTTCCCAACTGCAAAAATCGTTTGTCCATTTGAAAAAAAGTATGCAGAATGGACACATCGAGATTGAATTACCTGCCGCAATGGCGGTGGGGACAAAAGAAAGCATGTAGAGGAGCAGCAATGATAAACAAAATGAATACAAAATTAATCGCGGTGGCTGTTCTGGCTACCAGCATAGGGACTCTGGTTCTATTGAATCACAAGGATGGTTCCGCCCCATCTTTCGCCTTGGTTGGAAATCAAAAAGTTGCGTTTAAGGCACCAGCAAGTGAATGTGGTTCTGCCGCTGATGTGTGGATGTGCCTCGTTTCTAAACGAGCTGCAAATCATCAAAAGGAATGGAATGCTTCGCACCCTGCTGCAGCTCGCAAGCAAGAGGCTGATGAGTTTCTTGACCAGTTCTCATGGACTGACAAGGTGGCCGCAAAATGAGCCACCTTATCTCGAATCTAGCCTTGTTGATGGCTGCGGTATCTGCTGCATATCTACTTTTTAAGGCTATCCAATCGATCGGCTCAAAAAAGCCTTGTCACAAGGATCGCAGCATTGTAGATCGTCGCAGCATAGTAGACCTACGAGGCACCGATCCTACTAGGATACACCTCGATGATTATTAGCTTCCTGCCCTTTTTCCTGGCCTCTTTGGTCCTCGATGCAAAGCGCGATCCTTGTTAATTTTCTGATCAACAATATTGAATTTTTTCTCGGTAGTTCCATGTGCGGATGCAGACTCAATTTTTTCCGGAGTCGGTTGACCGCTATAAGTTTCTGCATCAAGAGGAGATTCTCCGCGCAAGACTTTAGCTGGCGCACTGTAATCCAGAGCCACACCGTATGAATCGAATGCGGTAGAAACGAAAGGTTGTTTTTTCTCGCTCTTTCTTGGGTCGACATCCACTTCACTTGAAGGCGTATTCGGAGTAAGTGAGCTGTGACCGCCAAGATTATTGCCGTCCAATCCGGCGGCATTTTCGTCTCCACCAAGCGTGGCGGCGATTGCTCCGGTGGCAAAGCTCTGCCCTTCCCTGGCGCTCTGTTCACTATCAGAGAATGGGCGTGCTATAGCAGTTCCGGCTCCGGCCGCTCCGCGCGCGATAACGCTTTGTGTCCCGGCCTTTGCTTCGATAGCTTGAACACCTTGATGGAAGTCGTCGTTTTCTTTCGTGTAAATCGCAGCTGATACCGGAGCCACATCAACACTCGACACCTGCCTTGGCCTTCCATCCTTCAAATCTGAAGCGATATTATCTTTTGTACCTTTAATGGCGCTGTCATGTTTACTTTCTTTGAATTTCTGAACTGGGCCGATATGTTTTGCAGGCTCGACTTTTCCGCCCACTTGCTCGGTAACTTGATGAGCAGCATTCGCAGCTTGTTCTCCTGTTGCTGTTATGGCCGTCACTTCGCTAGTTTCATTAGCAGTCATTTCAGGTGCGGCAATTGGAGCTCCGCCGTAAGCGCCTCTTGTAATCCTGCCTACCTCAGCCAGGCCATTTTGACCACTTGTAGACAGAACATCCATCATGGAAGACATGCGAGCGCCCGGCAGGTTTCGGAAGGAGGATGGTGTAGCTGCCAACTTGCGCTCAACAGCGTCGTTAAACGAACTGGTGCTCTTGAAGCCTGCGCCGCCATCAGAATTTGGTTGTGTCGCAAAGTTTGTCAGATGCGCCATTGCTTGGAAACGCTCGTCTTCGGTCATTTTGGCAGCAGCCACATCAGTTGTGGTTGATGAAGATGCGTGATTGCCTACGGCATATTTTGTAGTAGCTTTAACTTCATTTGCAGCCGACACGCTGGCTGCAGTTGTCTCTTGCAGGGTCTCTTGGTCAGAATGCTGAACAGCAGACTTTAAACTCTTTTGGATCGAAGTTTCCTGCCCGGTAGAGTCCTTTTTTGTGAGTGCTCTCAAGTGTGAATTTTCAGTAGAATATTGTGACTGAAGGCTCTTGGCGATAGATCTCGCTTCGTCATCACTCACACCTGTAGCAGCTTTAATTCCAGCCGCTAATTTAACACCGGCAGCGGCTTCAAAAATACCTGGGGTACCTGCAGACGCAGCAACATAACCCTCTAACGATTTTCTTTGTGATTGGGTATATTTTTTGTCACTCATTGTCGTACTTGAAACAGACTCTAGCGATCTTGATGCATCCTGGTCTGAAGTTTCAATCGCATGCGCGATTTTTTCAGCTTTGCCATTAGTCCACTCGCGTTGAGTAGAGTCGCCATTAACAACGGCCTGAGCTTTACTTCTCGCATGGTCTGCTTTATGCGACAAAGCGGTAGCTCGGCCAACGTCTGCGGAAGCTGCTGCATCAGTTTTGATTGTCTCATGCACACCACTTTGAGCACCTGAGTTGCCTAATTGAACGAGATTTCTATCACCGATTGTTCCTGATGTATTCACCATCTTGGCCGCGCTCTCTGCATCGAGCACGTTACCATTCTTCACTACCGCCCCATTGCTTATGACATCAGGTGCCATAGCCTTCTCGTCGAAATGATCTTTTTGGCTCATCGCGCCTGAAAGCTGTGTCAAGCCGTATGCTGAACCGGAGAGCAGCGCCATGGTGATCATTGGAGTCATGGCGAACAACTCTGAAGCAAGGCCGATCTGAATGGCCATCGTCCCGTAGAACTGATGCACGTTCATCATTGTCACACCGCCGCTGGCGATTTGCGCCAAGGCATCGGCAGCTTGCATATTAATGATGTAGTTGATCACCATTGCTGTAGGCAGCCAAGACTGAGTCCAGACAGCAAACATAATATAACCACCAATTATCTGCACAGATTTACTAGAAAACATCATTGCTGCGATCAGCAAAATAGGTGAAAACAAGTAGAACAACAGCATGACGATATTCATCATCGGAATAACGGTCTTGGCAAAGATAGATGCGCCAGCAGCCTGATCAAGACGCGCCTGCTCCATCGCCGAAAATATCTGAGCTTCTTTTATGCAACCGATGTATTGAGCTGAGACAGCATTCGCGCATTGAGTGCCATCTTTCAGTGGTTGCATGGCAATCATGTTCACCATGAATTGTTGAGCATCTTGCTGTCCAGTCAACAGCCCGTTTGTCACATCATTAAACGCATTGGTTAGCTTGGTAACCTCCATCCCCGCAGGCACAGGGACGGGACGCTCACCATCAGAGCCCTTGATAATGTTTGCCAAACCGGAAGCGGAAACCAAGGGGTTTGTTCCGGAGCCCAAGCTCGTCACCATCCCACTCAAGTAGGCTTGGGATGTTTGACACGTCATCGTTGTGCCGTGCTGGTTTGCCGCATCAAAATAAACCGTTAACCCAGCAACGGGTAGAGCAGTAAAATCTAACAAATAAGTGCTAAGAGCAGGCGATGACATCGCCTTTTGTTTATCCCAAGACGTTGACCAAACTGCGCAGTCTTTTATAAAAGACTCAAGGGATGCAGAAAAATATGGATTTGCGGATGCAACGCCCTTGTTACCAGGACGCAAGGAATAAATCAGCTTGAGCGGATCGGAGAAGCCGCCCTCACGAAATGAGGTGTTGGTTTGAGGGCTGGACATCGTGGTTTCAATAAGCTTACTTAGCTCATAAGAAATGGTGGATGCCACGCTCGCCGGCAGACCAACTATTAACGGGATATTAGCGACACTAGACACCTGTCCGGTATAGTAGTCTTCAATATTCAACGTCATTTTCGGCTGAATGCCGGCAAAATAAATTAAAAACACTGACAAAAAAGCAATGTAATTCGGCTTTCCACCACTCACCGCTGGCATTACCGTAAACATCAAAGCAATTAAAAACGCAAGCAGAATTAGTGAGCCACCACTAAATGTGGAAGAATTGAAAATCATGGCAACCGCGTTCAACGCCTGCGTCACCATGCCAATCTCGCCAAATGAATAGATTTGTCCGACTGACATGATTTCCTCTTAATGAGTGCTTAAACTAATTAAGCTGATGATCGATTGCTCGATTTCTATTGCTGATAATTCCATCTACAAACTCTCTTGCCTTTCTCATATCGTCAGAGGTTTGATTAAATTCTGTCAGCAAAATATTCTGCTCCACTCGCAATGCCGCCAATCGATCACGCACTTGTTGCGGCAATTCAGCAATAGTAGTGCTGCCGGCGATCGGATTCCCGGACGCATCCACCCGCTTTGCTATAGCAAAATCATTGATCGACATGAAAAACGCGTCAGCAAATTGTATTGCAGTGCTAAGCACCATCCGATTTTCGAGTTTGTCGGCCAAATATTGAATATTGCGGTACTCATCTCCATGTATGTCTCTGATCAGGCCAACAACACTATTCCCCATGACATCCAGAAATTTTGATTGATTGGAGTCAAGGGCTTGATTTGCAGTTGATGCTCCAGCAACAATTGCGACAAGAGATAGGGGGTTGGCAGATAACGGCTGCCCTAGAACAGTTGCCGTCATATTTGTCTGATCATCAAGCTTTTTATTTGCCGCTGCTGAATCCCCTGGCGCAAGCCATGCTGGATCTCCAAATAGCATCACCCGAACGTATGTGCGCGCATCAACAAAAGTGAGATCCGCAGTTGTTACGTTAAGCTTGCATTCAACCAAATCAGTTGAGTCACAGACGAATTTCTTTTTCCCTTGCCCCCCTTTAAGAAGATCCAGGAAGCCAATCTGCGAATCATGCTCAATCGAAGTAACATCGTTTATTGCGGTCGCATCGGTTTTGCTTGAATTACCAATTGTTGTAACAACAGTTCCAAGAAACGACATTAGTAATTCGCGTTTATATTGAACATCATTCGGTGAAGCTGGAATGGGGAACATTGACGCATCTATCTTTGCATCGGCTTGGGAATTTACAATGGCTTTCCACACAATATTTCCTGAAGACGCATCAATTTTCTCTTTTGTGGCCGCCGTGGCCGCCGTAATATCTGATGGGCTGGTTTTTGTTGTTAGCCAATCTCCTACAGCGCCGGTGCTTGCCAACCATGTTGCAGAAGATTCTCCGTAGGATTGGGCTGCCTTGGAAATTGGCCCCATCATTGATGTCGCAATCTGGCAGCTATTCATCTGCATTGAGTTCAGCTTCGTTGCAAGGTCATTGAACTTTGTCATCAGCCCCGAGATCATCGGGCTGATGAACTCAATGGCAGACTGGAACAGCAAGCCCTGAGCATTGTTCATGATTGCCTTTAGTGTGGAGACGATCTGGTTCTTGTTGATGTACGAGAATGAGCCCATGTAGATGTCCGCGCCAGAGCAACCAGCAGAAACATGCGGGGGAGAAAAATTGAACAATTGAATTGATGCGATAGGGGTGCGCATAATCGCACTTCCACCAGTCCATCCGCTGCGATTCGTTGTATCGAAACTACCACCAGCTGTAACGTTGCTCTTCCACATGTCCTGCAGACCGGTGGAATCCGCCGTTTGAACATTAGCCATCAACGCTATCAATACCGCACAAGAAATTTTCTTCACATTCGTTTTCATCACGCCCCCCAATTTAGTACCTGCCGTCCAGCTTGTTTTTGACGTAATCCACGAACTTGCCTGGATCGTCATACGCGCCATCCTTCATGTCATCCAAGGTCAACACACCACGAGTGAATGGGTCTATGTCTTTCACCATGTCAGCGGGGATTAAATTAGCCGCCTTCGCAGCCGACAAAAGCGTTGATTCCAGTTGATCCTCTGCCATCAATCCAAACGAAATGGGTACATAGTCTTTTGGCGGAATGGCCAGCACGGTAGTCGGATACCGTTTGATGCCCAGCATCTTGACGTGGCCATTGTCCTTTACCCACCCCGTCGCGCCTGGCAATCCTTTGCCGTCGACGGAGATAAACATCACCTCGAATTTGTAGCGTTTCGCAACGCTGTTCACGATTGAAATCTGTGTCTTGCAGAACGAGCACTTGGAATCGAAGAAAACAAACAACCCTGCTGACTTTTGAGCCACCAGCGCCAATGCCTTGCGCTTTACTTCCCCGGCTCCGCTCATCACCTCATTGCGCTGCGTCCCGTTGAACGGCATGGAGTTATTCATATCAAGAAATGGGTCTGTCTTGATCAGCTCCATGTGCACGTCGGTATAGCGTTGCGCCTTGTCCCCCAGCGCCCTCACCAAATAGGCGTATGCCGCAACATTCTCCCTGGTTGGGTCATCGAGCGCGCGCTCTTGCAGGATGGGCAACATTTTTTTCATCCAGGCAGCCGTCATTGGCTTTTTATCTGCCGGTACCGGTTCAGGCTTTACCTCTGGTTCAGGCTTTTTTTCTGGCGCAGGAGCGGGCTTCCTTGGCTCTGGATTGGTCTCGTAGAAAAACCACCCTTTGTCAGGGTGGTCTTCCTCGGCGTGACATACACCGACAGCAAGAATCAGCGCGAATGCCGTCAGGACATACCGCATGCCTACTTGTCCAGAACCAGTTCCAACTTCGCCGCGACTTCACTTGTGATGTCATGCCCATCAGGGGCCGTAACCACGTAGCGCTTATCCAAGACCATCACGCCGGTACGCCGGTACTCATCCAGGAGCGCCGCCATGCGATTGGAGAACTCTTTACCACTGGTAGCAGGATCGTTCTTACCCGCCTCCTTCTTGCTGCCGCTGATGAACTTCTTGGTCGCCGCCGAGATGATTCCACCAACGTCCAGGTATACAACGTTCGATATCGTTGATGCCTGAGCAACTGGTGAACCGAAGTGTCCTCCATACTGCTTCCAACCAAACAGAGCGAGTGCACCCAGGACAATTGCACCCACGAAGACGATAGCGACGTTGAAACTTGATTTGACTGGCTGAACGACCTCTGTTTGCTTTGTCATGTCCCGTCCTTAATAAATCGGGTACACCGTACCCAACACCGCATCCTGCGGCAAGAAACCCCAATAGCGCCCATCAAAGCTATGTGGCAACGTTCCAACCATGAATATGCTGCCTGATGGCACTGTTTCAGTGCGATCAAAACTGGCCATATCGCGCTTCAGGTATTTGGATGCTGACTTAACGATATCCAGCGACCCAAATACTTTGTTGTTGATGCTGAACTGACCATTACTTACTGAAACAATATCACCGGGTACAGCTCCCACCATCTTCACAATAACCTTCCCGTCAAAGAGGTAGCCCATCTGTTGGTTTGGCGTAAATACAATAATATCGCCACGCTTGAATTCATCCACATGGTGATATCTGACAAGATATAAAGTGAATTGCAGGCAAGATACGTTCTGTTCGTCATATAACAATCTTAAATTTAATACACTTGCGGTTATTAGTAAAAATAGGGCGAAAAAAAGAATGCCTATCCCGGTTTTTTTGAGGACAGACAAAAAATCCGAATTATTTAGCACCCTGATCCATCCCGGAAGCTTTCCATATCTTGCCAATTTCAATGATTTGCATGAAGGAAATACCAAAAGCGACCCCGGCCATGATCGCTGGTAAAACAAAGACACTCGCCGCCGCCGCGTCGCTTCGCGGTACAAGTAACATGCCAAAAAATGCAGCAATAATCGCGATAGATATCTTTCTCCCTCTTGCGCTAAGTATTAAATTTTTCATCTTGCTTCCTTTCCTTGAATATCTCCACGAACCCCGTGGCGGGTCGCCCTACGTGCCTTGTGACGCTTACCGCAGCCGGTTATGAGCCTCTGCCCTACCTTGTTCTTTATCCGCGCTCTGCGATCAAATTATTAATTACATCGACAGGATCTTCGCCAGCATGAATTCTTTCCAGAACGTCATCTCGCTCCCAACCTTTTGTTGAAAACAGGACTTGCGAAAACCTGTCAACAACCAAGCGGACAATTCCCCACGAATCACCACTACGAATCATCATCTCTGAATAACTGCCAGGGATTGTGTGAATCGACTTCATCATGTTTAAGGTGTACGGATCCAGCTTCAAGTTGCCTGATTTAAGGGCGTGTTCAATCGAGTCGGATTTTTGTTGCAAAATAATTTGCCATGCCGAGCTGCTGATGATTGCGCGCCCAACAGAAGAGTCATACAGGTCGGCAATGCTTTGAGTAATAATCCATGCCGCACCATCATGTTTACGAACTTTCCGATAAGCAGCTTCAATAGCCTTGCCCATGATCGGGTCATCCAATAATGACCACGCCTCATCGACAAGAAGCAATTTTTTACGCCCGTGAGTCAAATACATCTCATGACTAATGCTGCCAAACAGCAATAGCAAAACGACCTGTTGCAGAACTTTCTTGCTATGCAACTCTTGCAATTCAAGCACGACGTAATCGTTGGTCAAATCGACGTTATTCTTGCCGTTAAACCAGCGCCCGAATGATCCTTGGCGAGTAAACGGGTACAGTTGTGTGCCGATATCGCGTATACGCATATCCTTGTCGTTCAGACATTGCTCTGCGACCAGCGTAATGTCTGAATCGTGTCCAGCGACGCTAAACGCCGCGAGAATCTTTGCTTCGATTGCCGCTTGTCTAAAATCATCAAGACCATCTACTGGAGCAGCCATTTTGGTAATGACCGCTTTAAGCATGTCCATGTCTTCTTTGATATCGACTACATGGGTAAATGGATTTAAGCAAATGTCGCTATCTTCGGAAAATTCAATGAACTGCCCCCCGAGTACGCGACACAATTTTTCCTGGGAACGCCCTTGGTCGATAGACCAAACACGACCGCCATTTGCCCTCATATCGCAAATAAGTTTTTGTGCAACGAACGATTTGCCCGCCCCGGCCTCGGCCACAATAAATCCGTTGTAGTTTGTTGGAGAATCATAGGGATCGAACAATGCTAACTGCCCTCTTCGTCCGATATACAAACCCATCCCACCCGTGCCGCTGCCCAGCCAATTTCCAAGAATAGGTAGATGATGAATGACGTGAGAAACGCACATCGTACTGAACCGATATAGGTTTTTTATGCCAAGAACACTTTGTCCGAACGGCAAGACAGTATAAAAAAGCGGCATCAAGATGCGGCGATCTTCACGCATTTCAAAACCAAATGAGGAAGCCCACGCACGCCAGGAAGCAGTTAATCCAGACAGCCTTTCCCTGCTGCGAGAAAATAGAGTCATGGTGAAATTTAGCTCGCACAGCATTCCGGCATCACCATCAATCTCGTGAATTAGCGTGTCCATGCCTCTTTTTTTATAGCCCAGCATCGGAATAAAACGAGCAACGGGACCAATTGCCTGATTGGTTAACCATGCATACTTTGCACGGACAGCCGACTGTTTCTTATCTTGATCCGGGTAATAGATCGTGGCTGACATCCAAAATGGATCGGTAAGTTGATTCTGCGAACCCATAGGATCACCAATCAGCATATTCATCAGTCCAATACCGGCTGTTTTCGGGTAACGTTTGACAGAAAGCATCTTGGCGTAATATTTGCCTTCGTCAAAATTGATCTCGTCACTTTTTGTAAAATCAACAGATGTCGCTGGTGCAAATACCTGCTCACGGATTGGAGAATATTCATCAACGGAGAAATCATCTCGATCGTACAAATAGAAAAAGCGACGCAATAATGCGAGATAAGATGACTCATCCATCCGCCGCAAATTCAGCCCCGCAGAACCCAGCCCTTCTTTAAGCTTTGCGGCAAGATCTGAAACCAACCTGATCTCATCAGCACTTGGCGTGAGCGCGCACGGAATTGAAATATTGATAATGACTTTTTGACGATTCAAGCAAGTGTTGTTCATGCCTCCAAGAGGCTCTTCAACGCCGCGCGTCAACATTTCAACGTGCTTTTGAGCAACCTCAGCAAGAATGCCATCAGCATTTATTTTTTTAGACAGGTAATGCCCTGACAACAACGATACATCTGGCTCAGAGAAAAGACCGAACTGAATAAACGTATCGTTCGGCATCCGCGTTGTCAAAACAGATTTAAGGCGACTGACTGTGCTTTCATCTGCACCAGTAATTGGTTGTGCTTCAAAACAAACTCCCAAGCGGTTTTCTCCAGAATCAAATTGCAGAAGAAATGCTCCGCTTTCCGGATCGAAAGACCTGGCCGGAATGTGCTTATATGGCAAACCAGCACGCTCTGGTTGAAGTTGGATTTTTGATAATTCTGTATGCTCTGTATGCATTGAATAATTTTATTAATCCAAATTAGAAACATGCTTTGGCAATCTAGCCATTTCTGGCTAGATTGACTTGCATTACGCTACAACTGGCAAAGTGGCGGCGAACATACCGTTAAGCACGGCAGGTCCAACGTTCATGATGATCGCAACACCGATAGCCGTTACAACTGCAGTCAGCTTGCCGGTAATGGCGGAGATAACTGCCACTGCCAATGCGATGATCGAAATCAACACGCCCATGGAACCCTTCATCCAGGCATACAGCATCCCCACCGGAGTGGTGGCTGTGGCAATCGTACCGAAAGTTGTATCACCGGCTGCCAAAGCTGCACCACTAAACAATGCACCCAGAACACAGACTACCCCTACGGCGCAAAACATTACCTTCAACTTACGCATACCATTCTCCCTCTAAAGATTAAAAACGCCCTCTACGGCTTGCGCCGATTTCTTAGTTTAAAATCTCATTCTGGGCTTTAGGTTGAGATCTCGCACTGCCATCACCATCAACAGGTTTAGCTGCTGGCATTGGCAACACTGAAGAAATACGATGGGGAACAGGCGGCTCAACTCCTTCGAAGTTATCGTCGCCAACCTTCCATTGATGCGCTTGCATGACTGTAAATATGAGTCCGGGCCAATGCTGATCCTTGTTTTTATCTGTCCAGGGAGCAATCCAAATCCGCATAACACGCGCCTGTTCCAAGACTGGAACCGGTTCAAGATTGCCGATATGGTCTCGACCGACCATGACTACTTCAACTGGCCCTGGGTTGTAACCAGACTTCCCTGACTTCTGCTCGTTGGTTGAAATGTCATAGACTTGTCGAGGGGTCTTGCAGACAATCCCTTTTGGCATCCCTGGGCAAGCAAAATCGCTACTCCCACCAGGGCTAAAAATAGAACAACCAGTCAGAAAAGATACCCCCGACAAAATCAATAATTTCCAGTTCATTTTTTTCCTCCGTTCAAGTTCAGTTCAACACCCCGAACAAGAATGATGGTTACCCGACGCATCGCATCAATTTCGATTACAGGAAACATTTCCTTGGCCATCTCCAAGTAAAACTGCGACAACGATTTGGCAGTTTCAGTCAGCCCATTAGCCGTCGCAGCAGTTGCGACGGCGTTTAAGCTTGGGATCTGAACTTGTGTTGAGACACCCGGATTAACATTTAATTGAGGAACAGCTACTGGAGCCAACGCCTGCCCGATCCCAGATAAAATTCCAGCAGCAAAAGTCTTTGCAAGCAACTGCCCCTGTTTTGTAACCAAGCGGCCTCGCATCCCAACTTTGCCATCTTCACCAACCACATATCCTTCCAGCTTCGACTCAATGACAGAACCATCAGTCTTGATGCAAGAAATGGTGGTCGTTTGCAACTGAGCACGTTCGGTAGAAAGCACACCAAAACCAGTCACAATCGAAAAACACTCTTTTACGTCGTAACGATATCTACTCGGCAAAATTGCATCGGTATCCAGGCGGATCAGTGCTGGAACCGGATTTGACTTGGCTGCACCCGAGGTAGGGGCATCCATACCATTCATTAAAACGCCTTCGAAATTTGAGCCGGATGGCAAATAAACAAGAGGTTGCTGATCGTCTTCAGCAATCTTCTCCTCTCGCTTGTGATCGCCTCCAATAATGCGTATCAACGGTCTCTCGACTTTAGTCTCACGCGGCTGAGTGGAGGGCGCTTCTAACACACCAGGACTATCCGACGGCGGAAGCTGTTCGTCCGGCAACGGACCCGGCAATATGGCTGCTTTTTGTGTTTTCAAGGTATCAATCTCGACCCGCAAGTCACGAACTTCGCGAGCCACATCTGCGGTCAGAGGATCGTTTTTGGGCTGCTTGCTGGCCTCTAAATTAACCGCCTCAAGACGTTGGCGCGCCGCTTTTTCCTCTTGCTGGCCTTGTCTCAAAGATTCAAACTGGGCAGCAAGTTGTTCCACACTGATATCTTTGTCCATAGGGACAGAGAAATTGCTAAGCCCCTTCCCTGGTGTATTTTTTAAATCAGCTGGAGCTGGGCTACCAAAGAACACCGTAAGCAATGCAAGAATCCCAAGGCCGCTGCCTCCAGCAATCATCATTCGACGATTGGGTGACATTGCGCGCCATTTATCAAGCAGATGTTCTTTATTTACCATGTGCCTAATCTCAATCCAGAGCGGACTTGTCGGCAACAACATAGACATCAGTTGTGCCGCCTGGACGCAAGGTTAGATTTGGATAAATTGCAACAGCTCGCACACCTTTGCGGTAAAAAGATGTTTCAGAAAGCTCAGCCATTTCTTTGCCATTATTCAATACCGAATAACGATAAATATCCATCCATGAACCCGAGTAGCGCGATTTTGGAGTAATAGATAGCTCGCCATTAATCGCAATAGCATCAGGTATGCGCCCCTCTGAAAACCCCTCAGGAGCTTTTCCTGCTGCTACCAGACGCAACAGTTCAATAAGTTGCTGTGTATAGCTTTCTGTCTTTTGCTGACGCACCACAGCGGTCGTATCAACTTGAAGAACAATCGTTTGAGCCGGAATGTCTTTGGGGATTAAAGTCAAAGAAATCACCTGATCACCAGGCTCACTTCCCGTGATATAAATAACAAATGGATCTGTTGTTTTCGGGCTGACAAAAATGTTTGAACCATCCTGCTTGATGTCCACGTTCGAACTATCAATCACCCTGGGGGCATAGAATGGTGTAGAGATGCGATTGGGAAACACCTTCGACAGCATGACCATACGCGTGCCTTCGTTGCCAACCGATACAACGGTAAGCGGCAGCGCGTTGCGCGTGTCCAGTGTGTAGGCTGCAATGCCAGGCAATCTTTTGCGCTTTTTCGCGGGAGCCTGAACCGCATCGGAACTACCCGATGAAACTGCATTCAACACTTGTCCAGGAATACTCTGCTCGGCAAACGCCGGCAAAGAAATGGCCGTTAAAATCAGCGATAAAACAAGTCCGCGTTTCATTTTGGAGAGCTATCCTTTTCAGTGACCGGATGAGACGAAATCCACTCTTTGGTATGAGGAACGTCAGAGTAGTTATCAAACGAATAAACGATAGGCATCCCACTCTCAATTCTGATTACCATTTCGTAGGTCATCGGACGCTTGTCTTTTCCAGTTGCGGTAGATGACTCCATAATTCCAGTCACAAACGCTTTTGATGTTTCCGCTTCATATTCAACAGAGCTAGGCAAATACCTCGTTGAATTTGCAAGCTCTCGAAATTGTCGAGTTATCGAAACGGCAAGCATTTTTTTTCGCAAATCGGCATAAATAGATGGATGCATAAACCGCGACATGGCATCAACAACAAACGTAACGTTTTCCGGGGTCAAGTCACCGACAAGCTGAGCCACACTCAATGCAAACGCCTTGATATAAGTCTCGTCAGCGGTACTCCAATCAAGCACCATCTTCTTATCAACCACTATCGGTGTAAGAACAATTCGCTCGTGTTTTGTTTGAGAATAAAACACCGCCGACAGGGCTATTATTGACAGGATCAGTGCAACAAAAGACAGGACCAGGTTCGCTCGCGTAGCGTTTTCCCAAGTTGATTGTTGCCAGAAAAATTTCATGCAAACAGATCCATTTCAAGCAAATCAGGAAATTCTTTATTAAAGAAAAACATTCCTGTAGCGCATGCAATATGAATTGCCGCACCGTTCAAACTATTGTTTTTCATTTTCTTGATGAAAGGTATGGCAAACACAACAACTATCAAGCTGGTCATAATCCAGTGGGTCATAATGCCTATACCCACAATGCCAATGGCGGCACCAAACTCATCCATTTCCCAGAATAAAATCTGCGCTTGAGAATCTACATGCTCTGGCATTTCAATGGTCATTGACATCAGACTGTTCCCCCTTGATTACGGCTCGACGATTCATCGCTCTACCCTCGCTCGTTTTGTTATCCGCAATTGGATATTGCTTGCCATTGCCGATCACATGAATAAGACCGGATGCCACGCCACGAGCTGCCAAAAGTTCTTTCACTCGCGATGCGCGCCGCAACGACAATTTGAGGTTGAAGTCATCTGCTCCAACAGCATCGGTATGGCCAATTACAACTACGGATATCTTTCCACCAGCTGCGGCATCTGCCATTTGATTTAAAATGGATTGGTCTTTTGGCTCGGAAGAACCAGTATCAAATTGAATGATTGCTCCACGCATTAACTGCCCGCGCATACGCTCGGCATCAATGCGTTTCAAATCACATTGAGAACTTGGCAAGCAATCTATCTCTGCGATTTCTTGCTCTGAGTAATAATCATTTGGGTTGAGATACTCATCCAGGTCACTTGTCATATCTTCAGTAACCTGCCCGATGTAAATAAAAACCGTATCGGACTCGCGCACATGCACGTGCTTGCAACTATCAATAAATTGGTTTGTTCCGCCCTGCTCTGTATACATACGCCCGCCGGACAGCTTGTCGTTAGAACGGTACTCGCAAAATTTACCGACAAAGTGATCAATATTTTTAACCGCCGATGGGGCATCAACAATCGCTGATTTCCCAGAAGGACTTGAACAACCAGAAAAAAATAACGAGACGATGATCGCGGACATCGAATACTTCGGAAATTTGAGTTTGATCTGGCTTGAATTCATTTTCGCAGAATATCATCTATAAAATACTGTTGCAACTATTTATAAACATCATCCGGATTTTTCAGTTAAACGCGATCTAAACCGCTTGTTACTCACTATCGCCAGCAGATTAAAATCGATTCCACCCCACTCTCCGTAGCCCGTTGCACTATTTGCAATGCCATATCATGGTCAGGTTACCTCTCTGCCAAGCTGGTTTTACAAGCTACGCGTACCTCAATCGTTCATCGCGAATGGAGCGCTAGCGACACCCCTTTGCCCCCCGACCGCGTTTTTTGCGGTCGGGTGCATAGGGGACGCAAGCGGCTTGCCGCACTGCGGTTCGTGTACCACTGTCCGTGGCGTACCGCCAACCAAACAAAAAATCACGGCGTAGCCGTGACCTTTTGGGGAGAGGGAGCCTCCCGAAGGGTGGGGGAACTCCGCAGGGGTGCCCCTCGTTTTCGCGCGGAATTCACGGTTAAAAAAAGGGTAAGCAAAGGCTAAAAGAATAGGCGCAAAAAATGCCGTTTTTTCTTGCCATACTTCAACAACTTACAAAAACGACCAGCCCCTTATACCTACCGAGGCGGCGGGGTTTTTTGGCGACCCGCCCTCTATACCTACCGAAAAAAACGCAACCTGCCCCCTATACCTACCTATGAAAAATTCGTTTTGCTTAATTTTTAAACAACTTCTAACGGCCCGCCCCTTATACCTACCGAGTTTTTTCTGTGATTTGAGGCAAAAAGATGTGAAAAATTGCACCCGCCCCCTATACCTACCGACATCCGCCCCCTGTACCTACCGAAAAAAGGCGCGACCCGCCCCCTATACCTACCGACAATTGTGCGGTTGTGAATAACTTTGGTACATTTTGAAGCGGCATCAGAAGTCGATTTTTCGGGATATCCCCGAGGCGATCATCCAATGAGATACGGAAGACGAGTCTATGTCGATGGCGGCGGATGCATGGTGGGGGCGTAGCCCGTGTCGCACGCGCGGCACACCCGATGACGAAGCCAATGGCTGAGGACGCAGGCGCGGCGTAGCGCGTCTGG
>Ga0209880_1000064_pt1 | contig 19500 bp, 15 predicted proteins | sample PersoiDNA2013191_FD_185803 | JGI IMG/M metagenome (GOLD analysis project Ga0209880, IMG submission 185803) | Permafrost soil microbial communities from the Arctic, to analyse light accelerated degradation of dissolved organic matter (DOM) -... | ecosystem: Environmental > Terrestrial > Soil >... | reverse complement strand
TGCGGGAACCGCAACGCCGGATGTGAGCGAGCTCTATCGGGAGATCGGGTTGCTCGCTGCTCCCAGTCCTCTCGCGTTCGTCGGAAAGATTTCCTCTTTTGCAAGCGCATTTCCGGACACGACGCTCGTTCTGGTGAGTATTTCGATCCCCAACCGCGCGCTCACGTTTACCAGAGAAGGCGATCGGTATCGCGCCCCTTACGAGGTAAAGCTCAGCCTCAACCGTGGTGATATCGAGGCGGCAAACGTTAATGCGATGGAGATCGTTCGCGTCGGATCATTCCGGGAGGTAAACCGCACCGACGAGAGCATCATCTTCCAGCACTATTTTCATGTGCCGCCAGGGGTTTATGCGATCTCGGCAATGGTGCGTGATGTAGGCGGGTCACGAGGTGCAACTCAGCAGGCTACGATCACGGTTCCCGCGCTCGGAACGGGGCGCCTCTCTACTCCAGTCGTTGTCTACGAAGCGACCGGAAGATCCAGCCTCGACTCTGCGCCAGGCCTGCTCGCAAGCCCGCGTTCGAGTGCAGTCTTCGGTCGCGACAGCACGGTGGCGATTTATGTCGAAGCCTATGGTCAGGGAACTCGCCTGCCAGTCGATTTTGTCGTTCGCAACGACAAAGGAGTGCAGTTGTTACGTGACTCCGCTACACTGGCGCGACGGGGGGCGCTGTTCAGCGGTGTCGTGAGCGTGCCTATCTCGACCGTGGGTGTCGGCATCGCTCAGGTTTCTTTCACCCGGCGAGACACCCCCGACAGCGTGAAAGCTCCACTGTTCGTGAGCTTTGGTGAAGACATTCCTCTCATGTCGTTCGAGGATATGCTTGGCTACTTGCGATTCTTTGCGAGCGCTGGCCGTCTCAGCGAGCTTCGAAATGCTCCGCCCGAGAGACGCGCAACCGTGTGGGCAGAATTTCTTCGTGCAACTGATCCGATACCCGAAACGCCTACAAACGAAGATATGCAGGCGTATTTTGGCCGAATTCAGCTCGCGAATGCTCAATTTAGGATGGATCGGAATCCGGGTTGGCTTTCCGACCGCGGAATGGTGTTCGTAGCGTTGGGAGAGCCGGATCAAATCCTTGAGCGGAACGTGAATCAGACGATCTCAACCACGCAGATGGGGTCTACAGCGCGGCTTCAGATCTGGCAGTACCGCAATTACAACTCGCAGCTGATCTTCTATGAAGAAACCGGCAGATGGAGACTGACCAGGCCTAGCGAGACCGAATTTCTCGCGCTTAATGCCCGGCGGCAGCGATAGATACGCTTCACTGACCGCCGCACAACTCTTCCAATAAACGCTCTCGTGCTCCTGCTAAATAAGGGTGTTTATGTTGACTCCATGAAAGGTCCAGACAGCCCGCGACTGTTTCTGGTCGATGGTTACGCCCTCATCTACCGCGCCTTTTTCGCGCTCATTTCGCGGCCCCTAACTACAAGCAAAGGCGAGAATACTTCTGCCGCCTGGGGGATCGCCAATTTTCTGCAGCGCCTTATCACCAAGCACCAGCCGGACTACCTCGGCTGGGTGCATGACTCGGGTCTCTCGTTCCGGCATGAGCGCTATCCCGCCTACAAGGCAACGCGCGAAAAACTGACGGAGGAGCTTCAGTCCGATTTCGATCGTGGTATGGAGCGCATCTCTCAGATGCTGGATGCCTACCGGATTCCGATCTTGTCGCTGCCCGGGTACGAAGCCGACGATGTAATCGGGACGCTCGTTGCAAGGAGCGTCGAAGCAGGGGTGAACGTGGTCGTGGTGTCCGGTGACAAGGACTTTCAGCAGCTGGTGAGACCTGGAGTCTGGTTGTTGAATCCCGGCCGCGGCGGACCCGCGAATGTCGAGGAGCATTGGGTAGGGGTTGAAAACGCGAATGAGCGCCTTGGCGTCGCACCCGAATTCGTTACCGACTATCTCGCGCTGGTTGGTGATTCGTCGGACAATGTACCCGGAGTGCGCGGAATTGGTGACAAGACAGCTTCCGAGCTGGTGAAACAGTACGGCCATCTTGAGTCGATTCTAGCGCACGCGGGGGAGATCACCAAGAAGCGTCCCCGGGAAGCCCTTCTCGAGCACGCCGACAATGCTCGGCTGTCGAAGGAATTAGTAACAATCCGCACCGATCTAGAGGTTCCATTCGACCTCGACTCGCTCGGGATAAAAACGCCAGATCACCATAGCCTTCGCGATTTGTTCATCGAGTTGGAATTTCATGCGCTGGCGAAGGACAGCGCCATACAGGTCCCACAAGCTGAGGAGAAGCTGAAGAAGCTGGTCAACTATGTGACCGTCGATACGGTTGAAGGATTGCAGCAGGCAGTCAATCGCGCGCGCGAGGCTAAGGCGATAGCCCTGGACACTGAAGTCGTGATTGATCCTGACAGTCCGCAAGCCGTCGATCCACTGCGTTCCTCGATCATCTCAATATCGATTGCCGTCGGCGAGGGAGACGTGTACTACTTCCCACTTCGCCACCGACTGTCACGGAGCGGGCAGAGAGAGCTTCTTGTTGATGCCGTCGGAGATCGATCCGCTACCGATGCTCCGGAAGAACGTGGTCTTCTCCTGGGTGGGGACGAGGTTTTCCCCGAAACGCCGTCGAAAAACAAGAAAACCAATAGCGATTTGACAAGCATCGCTGCCAGGATGTTGCGACAAAACCGCCCCACACAGGTCCGCAATCTTCCAGCGCTCGACTCGCCGGAGATGCAACCCCTCAAGGACCTTCTTGAAGATCCGTCGGTGCGAAAGACTGCTCAGAATGCGAAGTTCGACCTGCTGGCACTTCGCTGCGCAGGTGTTCGGCTTGCCGGGTTGGATTTCGACACGATGCTGGCGAGCTACGTGCTTGACCCAGGCCGCCGGGCCCACGGTCTTGATGTCCTAGCGCTCGAGTTTCTTGACTACACCATGACATCGTATGCGGATCTTTGCGGCAAGGGTCGTTCTGCGATTTCGTTCGACGAATGCCCTGTTGAAGCCGCTCGTGACTACTCGTGCGAAAAGGCGGACATGGCCCTGCGTCTTCGGAAGATATTCGAGCCCCAGCTCGAATCGCACGAGCTGACACGCCTCCTGGATGGCGTCGAGATTCCTCTCATCAACGTCCTGGCCGAGATGGAATGGACGGGAATTGCGATCGATTTGCCGTGGTTCTCGTCACTTAAGCAGCGCTTTCAGGCTGAGCGCGAATCCGTCGAGAAACAGATCTACGAAACAGCGGGAACAGAATTCAACATCAACTCGAACCCTCAGCTGCGGGAGATACTTTTCGACAAGTTGAATCTGCCGATTCTGAAAAGAACAAGCACGGGTCCATCTACGGATGCCAGTGTTCTCACCGAGCTGGCTGAAGATGGCCACGTGCTGCCGACGCTCCTGATGGAATACCGGGAGCTGTCAAAGCTGGAGAACACCTATCTCGATGCCTTGCCACGCCTTGTCAACCCGAAGACGGGACGGCTTCATACCTCATTCAATCAGACCGTCGCCTCGACGGGGCGGCTCTCGTCAAGCGATCCGAATCTTCAGAACATTCCAATCCGGCGAGAGCTGGGTCGTGACATTCGGCGCGGATTCATACCGCGGAAAGGCTGGCAACTCCTGGCCGCGGATTATTCACAAATCGAGCTCCGCCTTCTCGCCCACCTTTCGCAGGATCCTGCGTTTGTGGAAGCCTTCCAGGCTGGCGGTGACATCCACCGCCAGACAGCGGCGCTGATCTTCGACGTGCCTCTGACCGAAGTAAGCGGCACAATGCGTAGCCGCGCTAAGACGATCAACTTCGCTACGATCTACGGTCAGGGTCCGCACGCACTTTCCAGGCAACTTGGCATCGAGCATGCCGAGGCAAAGGAGTTCATTGCTCGCTACTTCGAGCGGTTTCAGGGCGTGCGAAATTATCTCGATGCCATGATCGCGTTTGCCCGCGAGAACGGATATGTGCAAACGATCTTTGGACGGCGACGGTATATCCCGGAGCTGCGCGAGCGGAACTTCAACATCCGCGCATTTGGGGAGAGGACAGCTGCCAATTCACCGATCCAAGGCTCAGCAGCCGATCTGATCAAGATCGCTATGATCAGGATCGATGACGGGCTCAGGATGAAAGAGCTACAGAGCAAGATGCTTCTGCAGGTTCACGATGAGCTTGTCTTCGAAGTGTTGCCGGACGAAATGGATCAGGTTCAGGAGCTCGTGAAATACGAGATGGAACATGCGGCCCAACTTTCCGTCCCGCTCGTGGTCGATCTCGGAGTCGGAAAAAATTGGCTCGACACGAAGCTCTCCTGAGCTAGTAACGGCGTGGGTGCTGCTCGAACGCCGCCCAGTATGCGCCGCTGAGTAAGCTCGCGAGATAGAGAAAGCTGATCCAGAAGGAATGGATGAGCACACCGAGGATCGTGAGATGGATGGCGTACGTGAGAAGCACGAATCCGATTCCAAACATTATCGTCAGCATTGCAGGCTGATCAGCGTCGGTACTCCGCTTCACCGCGATGCTCCTTGCGATTCTCACCGGGAATTGGTGAGTGAGACGGCCCCAGGAAGCTGCGAGGGTAATAAGCTTCTCTTTCAGCGAGCTGTTATTTTGCCTGACAATGTCCCCTTCGGGGAGAGGTAGCGCGGCCTCTTCCGATACGCTCCGAAGTCGCCTGGCGATCTCTTCAGTCAGGGCAACATGGTTGGTGTTCGGCCACGAGTCCATCTCAATCGGCTCTCCGACATGCACTCCGGCGATTGTGCCCGGTACGCCCTTGTCCTCGAATACGAGTCCGAGCGGAAGGATCGTGACTCCCTTGATTGAACGCTTATCTCTGGCTTGAAGAGCGAGTCTTGCCAGACCCGTCTTGAGTGGCTCGAGACCCACTTCATTGTGGCTCTTCCCTTCTGGAAAAATGAGCACCGCTCCACGTTGCCCGAGGAGATTCAGAATTTCTCGAAAGGCTCCAGTGTTGCGAGAATAATCGGCGGGAGATCCGTTCGACTTCTGGGCTTCATCGTTTACCCTGCTAAGTGGCACGACTCCGAGAACTCTGAACACCAAGGCAACCAGCGGATTCCTAACGAGTGTAGCCTTGGCAGTCATCGCAATTCGGCGCGGCACGACCCACGCTACGATCAGCGAATCGACAAGCGCATTCTGATGATTCACCGCGATGAGAAGCGGAGCACTGGCCGGAATCTTGTGCCTACCCGTGACGCGGATGTCGCGATAGAACCAGTGAAGCGCAATTCCATTGACCCACCTCAACCCATTGTAGATCATGGCGATCGGACAGTTTGGGTGAAATTGTCAGGAACACCGCGCAACATCCAAAGCGCGAGCGTCATTCCAATCGTGACTGTCATTACGCCAGCTCGGTAAGCGAAGCCGATTCCCATTGAAGGCGTAAGTCCATCTACTGCGAGCGCCCACACGAATGGACCTACTACCGCCGCGGCTCGCGAAGAGAGAACCATGAGGCTGAAGAAACGTCCCGCCTCGACATCAGGAACCAGACTGAGAAGTAGAGGGCGCTCCGCCGTGGCAACTCCTCCATAGATCAGGCCTATGCAGGCGCCCACAACCCAGAAGGCGGTTCTCGTCGGAACGATGATCATCGAGAGAAGAAGCAGGATCCAACCGGCAATGACCCACGAAAGAGTTCTCTTGGGCCCAAATCGGTCTACCAGTCGTCCGATGCCGTAACTCCCGATGACTGCTGGAACAGTGAGAATGACGAACAACGTCGCCTCGGAGCCCTTCATGAATCCCATCGCGAAGATTGCGTAAAGTGCCATATTCGTGATGATCGTTCCCATGGCGTCCTGATACAGGAAAGATGTCAGGATGAATCTCAGCGTTCCGGGATACTTCTTTGCCTCATCTAGCGTGTGCCGGACGTCGCGAAAAGCTTCGCGCCACGCGATGTGCCGCTTTCCGTGGATCACGTTGTGATCTCGACAGAAGAGAAAGAGCGGTAGCGAGAAGAGAAGGAAAAGAATTGCGGTCGGTACGAATGTGGAAACACGACCGCCGTGCATCGTGAAGGGAACCGCGCTTCTCAGGAAACCGATAACCCGGTCCGGAATTGTTCCGAGTATTGGTATTTCGCCTGTGAAAAATGGAAATGTCAGTAGAACGCCGGTAATCGAACCGACATATCCTAATGCGGCGCCCATACCAGAAAGCCGACCACGATGGTCAACCGGAACCAGCTCCGGCATCATCGCATTATAAAACGGCTGTGCTCCCTGATACGCGTAGTTCGCAATCGTAAAAGCCGCAAGCACTCCAAAGAGAGCGATGCCAGGTGATAACAACTGATGAGATGCGGTCGCAGTTACACCCTCTCCAATCAATGGCAAGCCTGTCTCGCCTAGGATGGCCATTACGACCGTTGATAGACACGCGATCAGTGTGAAGCCGACTACCCACGGCTTCCGTCGCTGAGTCGCATCAGAAATTGCGCCGAATATAGGGATCGATACGACGACGAGCGCGGATGCAATTCCATTCACTGTTGCGTACAGCGTATTCGAGTGTCCCAGATCTTCTATGAGCCACACGGAAAAGTAGAGTGTGGCAATATTCATGGAAAACACCGTATTCGCGAAATCATAGAGTGCCCAGCTGAGCCGCTCTCTGAAGGGCGCAAGGGGTGGATTGAAGTCTCCGGCCGGAGTGACGCTGAGAATGGCGCCGGGGGCTTCTTCTGTTTTAGTGATCGAACCCATTGTCACCGATTCCATTGTTAGCCTCTTGCGGTGGCCTCACGTATGTACTCTACATCGGTCGGTGGTGGCACTCAAATACGTACGGTGACGTAGCAGGCGTTACGTACTCTCGACGCTGTAGGAAGTCGACGACAAATTACTCCCATGATGCTTCGTGCAGCGGGTCTCTCTTTGCCGGTACTGCTGCTTATCAGCATGGCCGCGTGTCAGGACAAGGGACAAGACAAAGCCGACTCGACTGGAGCATCACTCCCACCGGTTTACCCGTCGAACCCTTTGGGGAATACGAAGTGGAACGTGGATGCCGGGCCGGTGATGATCGTCTCTGTTGGAAGCGGAGGCGATAGCATAGCCGTTGTGCTCCCAGAAGCAACGGACAGCACGGTTGCGTCGTTTCAAGGCATCAGTCCACCAATTTTAGGTCTCACGTTCGATCTGTTTGGAAGAGGTGGGAGAATCGGATCGTCTATTGCCGCGTTACCGCTCCCACCAGTTGATACGAAGCAGGAATGTTACTCATGGCCTCTGGCCAAACTTCAATCGGCGCATTCAAACTGGCGAGTCGGATTTGCAAGTGGATATGTTCACGCAATCATGCTTGACTCAATCGAAGCAATGCCGAGCGCTGATTCGGCTGCGCTCGCAGTGTCTCTTGCGCAAACAGCGGCAACCCTGCCCTTTGCCTCGGATCCGACGTTCAGAGGACTTCCATTCAGAGTGCGTTCAGCGTACACGTTCCGGCTGGATTCGGTCGACGTAATGATCGCGGATGTGGTGCGAAGCGTGAATGAGGAAGCGAATCCGAGGCTCGAGCATCTCCTCCTCATCGGTGAACGACCAGCGAGGACGAGCAGCAAGTACAACATCGGTTACTACAACAGAACGGCAGGTGCCGAAGAGTCCACGCAAGCGACGGAGGTTCTGACGGCAGTGGAGATTGGAGCGGCGAAACGCCCTGCCATCATCGTGAACATCGAATACGACGATGGTGGTAAACTCGGGCTGATTGAGCGCACCGGTCCCGGTCAATGGCGCGCTACGTGGAGAAGCGCCTACACAGATTGCTAGATCTCCGCCGCTGTCGCTCGACGCAGAGATAGTTGGCTACAGACCCGTTGGTGCGCTGACAAAACTCGATGAAATACCGTACCTCTCTCCGAGATGCTCCGCTAGCGCGCGGACGCCAAGCGTCTCGGTTGCGTAATGTCCCGCATAGATGATCGCGAGCTCGTTCTCCTCAGCGTAGACGGCGGTCCAATGCGGACCCTCACCAACAATGAGGGTGTCGATTTTCATCTCACGTGCTTCCTTGAGAGTTTCGACCGACGCGCCGGCGCCAGTGCAGATTGCCCATCGCCTCGTTTGGCGGTTCCTTTCAATTGGTGTCGTCCGTATCTCGCTCCCGTGATTCCTTACGAATTTTCGAGCTCGCTCAGCAAGTGCCATAGTCTCGATCTCACTCTCTCCGCTCACGCCGATGAAGATTCCTTCGAACCCGGCGAAAGGCGCGCTTGGTGTAAGGCCAAGCTGCTTCGCGAGGAGCACGTTGTTGCCAAGGGTTGCATGCCGATCGAGCGGCAGATGCGATGAATAGACCGCAATATCATTCTCGACCAGAAGTTGCAGCCGTCGGTAGGTTGAGCCCCTGAGTGGATTCTGGCCGTCCCAAAACATTCCATGGTGAACGATGAGCAGATTGGCGTTGGTCGCGATAGCGCCATTTATGGCTCGGGTTGAGAAATCCACCGCCGCTGCAATGCCCGCGATTTCTGATCGATTCTCCAATTGGAGGCCGTTCAAAGCGCCAGGGTAGTCGGGTGTGATTTCACTCTCCAAAAACTCGTCCGCGTACTCCGCGATCTCGAGGATTCTCGTCATTGACCTAGGTGTATATTTGTGTGGAGAACCGCTAGCCTAGTACGACTTCCATCAAGCTAACCCCTTGTATACCAATGTGTTACGGCTCAGGTTCATAACTCTGTTGATTAGTCAGGAACTCTCAAAAGCTCGAGCAGCCTTTCCAGGTCGTCAGGCGAATAGAAGTGAATCGTCAGCGTTCCCCGATTACGGGATCCGATCTTGATCGCGGCGTCCGTTTGAAGGAAACGGCGCAACCGATCTTCGATTCTTTTCAGCTCCGGTGATTGCCGATCGATGGCCCTTGGACGTCCTGCTTTCTTGCCACTTCTGGTGCCGACAACCTCACGAAGCCGTTGTTCAACCTCGCGCACTGTCAGGCCCTCTCTGACGATTTCGCGCGCGAGACTCGCAATCTTGTCCTGATCCTCGAGACCGAGGAGGACTTTGGCGTGGCCCATCGTGAGATGCCTTTCCTGAAGGAGTTTTCTGACGGACTCAGGCAATTGAAGGAGTCGTAGCATGTTCGCGATCGTCGTGCGGTCCTTCCCGACCGTTTCAGCAATCTGTTGCTGAGTAAGACCAAACTCCCGCGACAGTTGATGATAGCCTTCTCCTTCTTCGATCGGATTGAGATCAGTCCGCTGAAGGTTTTCGACGAGCGCCAGGGTGAGGATCGTTTTGTCGTCGATCTCCTTGATGATGGCAGGTATCTCTTTCCATCCAAGCTTTGTGGCGGCACGCAAGCGGCGCTCACCGGCGATGAGCTCGAATCCATCTTTACCTGGCCGGCGGCGGACTGTTATCGGCTGTAGAAGTCCGCTTGCTTTGAGGCTTTCCTGTAACTCGGCAAGATCCTCGGCGTTGAACTCCTGGCGCGGCTGAAACGGGTTCCGAGCAATTTGTCCGATTGGGATGGATTTCAGCGCGCCGTCATCGCTTGAAGCGAGTCCGGTGGCGCTACCCAGAAGCGCTTCGAGTCCTCGGCCAAGTCGCCGCGGTGTTTTCTCAGTGGCCACTGTCATCTCCCTGGGCGGTTCGTTCGATTAACTCCTTCGCGACATTCATGTAGGCTTGTGCTCCCACAGAGGCGACATCGTAAAGGATGATAGGCTTTCCAAAACTTGGTGCCTCCGCCAGGCGGACATTCCTTGGTACAACATTCTTGAAAACCTTCAGGCCGAAGTACTCTCTCGCGTCTTCAGCAACCTGTCTCGAGAGGTTTAGGCGAGAGTCGTACATGGTAAGCAGAACGCCGTCGATGCCGAGCTTTTCGTTCGCGCCATGTTGAACACGGTGCACAGTGTTCAGCAGCTGCGACAGGCCTTCGAGCGCGTAGTACTCGCACTGGAGAGGAATGAGAAGAGCATCAGCTGCCACCAGCATATTGATCGTGATAAGCCCAAGCGAAGGTGGGCAGTCAATGATGACGAAGTCGTAGTCTTCCCGGAGTGATTCGACTGCTCCGCGCATGACGAGGTCGCGGTCGCTTTTGTCGACTAGTTCTACTTCCGCGGCCGCCAAATCTGGAGTTGCACCCACCACATCCAATTTCTCGAACTGGACGGAAACTTGTCTCGAAGATCTGAGGTCTGAGTTTCCGACCAGAACGTCGTAGAGAGAGAGGGGAACGTTTTCCTTCTGGAGTCCCAGACCGCTGGTGGCATTACCTTGCGGATCGGCGTCGATGAGGAGTGTGCGTTGTTCTGCAGCAGCGAGACTTGCGGCGAGGTTGACGGCGGTAGTCGTTTTACCGACCCCACCCTTCTGGTTTGCAATTGCGATTATTCGAGCCACGATGTGCCGATGAGTGTACAGCGCCTAATCTAGCCACCGACGAGAGGGGTTTCCACGTGGAACGGAAATCCAATCGTTCCACGTGGAAATAGCCTATTGCCCCGCGATGAACCTCCAGCGGGTGCTCACTTCGACGAAGAGCGTTTCCTCTCCCGGATTGATTGGAGTGTCTGCCTGCGCGACAGCGGCTGCGCGAACCATCATCATTGGGCGCGGTGACGGAGGGGAATAAGCTCCGATATTGATCTCGAGCAGAGTGCCAAGAGATCCGTGCGCCGCACGTGCAGCTGTCTCAGCATCGGCGCGGGCCTTCTCGATTGCCGTTGCAATCGCGCTCCTGCGGGCTGACTCGGTATTGGAAGCGTAAAACTGAAGCGACGTAATCACATTGGCTCCATGGGACAACGCAGCATCGATGACCGGGCCCACTTGGTCTAACTTCCGAACGTCGACGAGAATCGTGTTCGTCACGTTGTAGGCGACGATCACCGGCTCCTTTCCCTGGTCATAACGTTGCTCGGGATAGACGTTGTAGTTGATGGTCGACAGCTGATCGTTCCCTAACCCAAGTGCGCGAAGGGCCCCCAGAACCGATTGCTGCTTGGTCGCGTTTTCAGCTGCTGCGGCCGCGACAGTCGCAGCGCGAGTCTGAACACTCATCTGGATGGTCGCTCGGTCAGGTGAGACTTTCACGTCACCGCGTCCTGTAACCGCAATCTGAGGAATTGCATCAATTGTCGCCCTACTGTCCTGTGTCTGTGCTGCTAATGGCGCAAATATGATCGCCAAAACAAGTCCAAATCTGATTTTCATATGCCAATATCTCGAAGGGGTGGGATCTTTATATGGAAAGACGTCCATACTCGCATACCTTGCACAGCTGGGTCAGAGCAAATGCACGGGCTCAATGTCATGAATCCGGCTCAGGTTCATTTCGAAGATTTCCTCAGCTTCGGTACGCATGAACATGTTCGCGAATTTCGCGCCCCCACACAATCTCATCGGCTTGATATGAGGACCTCGAGTGGACTGTCTGCGAGACCATCTCGTCGGTTCTGGATCTGCACGTCGATCAGATGGCTTCGCCTCCCGTTGGCGATTCGAAGCTCGAGCGCGGTCTTGTCACGATAAGGCGCGACGATGGCATTGCGGCTGTAAAATGATTCTTGCGGACGGCCGAGAGAAACGGGCAAACATCACCCCAATTTCGAGTGCAACACCGACGATGTTCAGTAGTGCCTCGATAGTCACCAGGATGTTCGCCGCAATCCCGACGGGGATGTTCCCGTAACTGATCGTAGCAAACGTGTCAACGCTGAAAAAGAACGCTCGGTAAAAAGGATGTTCTGTGAAACTGCCCGCACTCGATTGAAGCGCATCCGATCCAAGAAGGAGAAACGCAAATGTGAAGAGAGCGTTAAAGGCGATATAGGAGCCGGCGAGGAAGGCGAGGAACCGCGGCCATGAGATCGTGAGCAGCCAGTGATAGAGACTCAGCGAAGACAGGGGGTTGAGCCCATCGAGACCTACATTGAAAATCCCATCCCGATTCAGCCGGCGACGGCGTGTGCCTTTCGCTACCTCGGAGCCGAAACCAAGATCCTTGAATTCTTCCTGCGCTGCCGTTGCTTGGTAAAGCTACATTCGTTCGATGAAATCCTCAGACCCGTCGGTCGACCGCGCCACACTGCTGATCGTCGTATCAGCTCTCAGCTTCGGGTCAATTTCTGTCCTCACTGTTCTGACGACGAGCGCTGGCGTTCCTCTCCTTACGGTGATGGCCTGGCGTTATGTCCTGGGAGCAGTGCTCCTTGGCACAACGGCTCGGATAAAGCAGATCCGCTCGCTCCCCAGACAGCGGATCGTTCAGCTCCTCCTGATAGGTGGAGTCGGTCAGGCGCTGATTACCTATCTGAGTCTTCACGCACTCGAGTACATACCGGTTGGGCCGCTCGCCTTTTTGTTTTATACGTATCCGGCGTGGGTAGCGCTACTCGCAGCTATCCGAAGAACTGAGAGATTGACGCCCATACGCGCGTTCGCTCTGATTCTGGCTCTTGTCGGCGTTACGATCATGGTTGGAGCACCAACAGAGAAGCTGAACCCGATTGGTGTGATGCTGGCTCTCGGGTCAGCTCTGCTCTATTCCGCATATCTGCCGGCTCTCGAACACGTGCAGGATGGCATACCTGCCCTGCTCTCGACTTTCCTGCTGATAATTGGAGCAGCAATCTCGTTTGTGGTCGCGGCGCTCTTCGTCGGCGAGCTTTTTGTCCCCAGAGGGGCAGCCGTCTGGTCGAATATTTTTCTGCTGGCGCTCGTGTCGACCGTAATCGCGTTCTCGACGCTCATCAAGGGTCTGTCGGTGCTCGGCCCGGTCAGGACGGCGATCATCGCGACCGTAGAGCCCTTCTTCACGGCAATCCTTGGCGCGCTGGTGCTCGGTAATCAGTTCGGTGCGGCAACACTGATTGGCGGCGTCCTCATTGCCGCAGCGGTGCTAGTGATCGAGTGGAGCTCTACGCGAATCACGGCTACCGCGTAGCTGCCAGGCGTCGGCGCCGCTCGATCTCGATCACGAGGTTCTGCAAATCGCTGGGACTTACACCCGGAATTCGCGAAGCCTGAGCGAGCGAGTGAGGCCTGAGATTCGAAAGCTTCTGACGTGCCTCGAACGACAGTGAGCGCATGTCGCTGTATTCCAGGTCAGGGTCCAGAGAAAAATCACCCATCCTACGCATTCTCTCGGCTTGCGCTCTCTCACGCTCGAAGTAGCCGGCGTACTTGATCTCGAGATCTGCCGTGACGAGTGCCTCGCTGTCCAGGTCTGCTCCCAATCCAACTGCCCGCAACAACCTATCGAGCGGAATCTCCTGACGTCTCGCTACTTCGACGATTCGCACTGCATGCGAGAGTGGAGCGCTGTCGGCGGCAGAGAGAATGGGAGCGGCCTCATCAGGTCTTATGCTAGTCGTCTCAGCCAGGCGCATGGCAGCGTCTTCGTGCTCCAATCGCGCTTTGATGGTGGCATCCTCGAGCTCCGAGTAGATACCGAGCCGCATGCCAATGGGACCGAGACGTCGGAGCGCGTTGTCCTGACGCACAGTAAGTCTGAACTCCGATCGCGAAGTGAAGAGCCTGTAAGGCTCATCCACCCCGCGCGTAACGAGGTCATCGACCAGCACGCCGATGTACGACGTCTCTCTGCCCAACACGATGGGTTGTTTCCGCTGTATTGAGAGAGCAGCGTTAAGCCCCGCGACCAGACCTTGTCCTGCGGCTTCCTCGTATCCGGTGGTCCCATTTATCTGTCCGGCGAAGTAGAGGCCCGGGATAGCCTTGACCTGTAGTGACGGATCCAGCTGGGTTGGCGGATAGTAGTCGTACTCGATAGCGTAGCCCACGCGATTCATTTTTACGTCCGCCAGTCCGCGAACAGATCGCAGAATCTCGAGCTGCACGGCAGCAGGAAGTGAAGTGGACAGACCGTTGACGTAGAGCTCCGCCGTATCGTGTCCCTCTGGCTCGAGGAAGATCTGGTGTCTTTCTGCGTCGGGGAACTTTACGATCTTGTCCTCGACCGAAGGACAGTACCGTGGGCCGCGGGACGAGATTGCGCCACCGTACATCGCCGACTTCGCGATGTTGTCCTTGATGATTTTCTTGCCTTCGGCTTCGAGGTAAGTGATCCAGCAAGGCATTTGAGCCGGATGCCGGGTACCAGAGTTGTTACAGCGCTTCGCGCTCCAGAAGTGAGACCACGAATAATCGAACTGCTCGATCTCGCTCTCCTGGATTTCAAGAGCGGAATAATCGACGGAGCGCCCATCGATGCGTGGCGGTGTCCCTGTCTTGAACCTCGCCACCGTAAGACCAGCTTGCTCGAGCTGCTCCGCAAGGTGCGTAGTGGCCATCTCACCAGCTCGTCCCCCGGAAATACGAGTCTCGGTGCCGATATGAATCCGACCGTGCAGGAAAGTGCCCGTAGTGATTACAACGCTTTTTGCGGCGAAGCGCCTCCCCTCAAGGGTCTCGACACCAAGTACCCGCTGTTGATCCGGCGTGAGAAGGAGTCGAGCGACAGTGCCTTGCACAGCCTGGAGTCTTGCATGTTGCTCGAGGAGAGATCTGACTGCGCGGCGGTACAGTCCGCGATCGCACTGCGCACGCGGAGCCCAGACAGCGGGCCCCTTGCTGCGGTTCAGCATCCGGAACTGGATCATGGCGAGATCGGTAGCCCTCCCCATGACTCCTCCCAGCGCATCGACTTCGCGAACGACAGTGCCCTTTGCGACACCTCCAATGGCTGGATTGCATGACATCTGACCGATCGTTTCGAGTGCGCTCGTGATCAAGCCGACTCGAGCGCCAAGGCGTGCAGCCGCGACCGCCGCCTCCGTTCCCGCGTGGCCACCGCCTATGACTACAACGTCGAATTCGGTTTCGAAGCCCGGCAATTGCGACATACATTAAAGATAAAGAGAGCCCTAGTCCTGTCGTCGGTTTCCTCTCGAATCTAATTCATGCCTCTCGAGCTTTCTCACGGCCGCGCCGTTGTTCTCGTTCGTCAGAGCGCATTCGAGCGCGGCGGACTGACTCGCCAAGCGATTGACGAGCGGTACAACCTCACGGAGGACGAGTTCCGGGTTGAGGATGGCCTGATCGGGCTCGGACCGCTGCCATCAGACGATATGCTTCCGGATCTGATTGGGGATCTCGAAGAGAGCGGCCTGACGTACTTCGACGATTTTTTTGAGTTGAGCGGCAACTGGCCGGATTGGCTTACTCTCTACGCGCGTGGATCGAAAGGTCGAGGAACCTAGAGGCGCTGTTCGACGACCGCCCATTCTTCGACGAACGCCACTCCGTTCTCGATTCGATCGATAACGACTTCACCGCCAATGGGCAGCAGCTTCGTACCGAGGGTCCGGGCTGGCGCTTTCAGTTGCCTGCCAAGATACTCGTACGAAATTTCTCCTGGTGCGGAAACCGCGATATCTCGCGTGACGACGGCGAACTGGCCCTGAATCTCCTGCTCATCGCCGGCTGAAGCAGCCGAGATTCCACGGAAAACCCACTGTGCGAGAAGCGTGATCATGCCGCTGATCGCGAGTGCCCCGGCCGCTATCGCGATCAGCAGAATGTCCCAGACCGGCAGTCGCGTATGCGATGCCAGCGGGTACCCGACGGCGCCGAAACCGATGGCAAAGGCGGCTACCGCCGGAAGATTGAAGAATGCTGAAGGCGCGCGCGAGCGGTTTCGGCGTGCGTGCCCCACGCCGTTCAGCATTGCGAACACCGCCAGCAACAGGCCGCCGATGAAGGCGGCGAGGAGGATTATCGGGAGAATTGCCACAAGCTCGATAGGTCGTTTGGATCAAAGCCAACTTTTTGCGCGCTACTCAAGATCCCAGATACTTCTTGAACCAGGCTATCGTTGCTGGCCACGCCGCGCGTGTAGCCGCCAAGTTAGCGCCATCCATCCCCGTCTGTTGCCGCAGAAATCCGTGGCCGGCACCGGGATAAATGCTGTAGGTGTAGGTTCGGCCGAGGGAATGAAATGCGGAGTCAGCCGGTGGAATCGTAGCATCTACGCGGGCGTCGTTTCCGCCGTACAATCCCAGAACTGGCGCGCGAACCGAAGGCAAATCTGTCGTCTTTGGAGTGACGCCATAGTAGACGACCGATGCCCCAAGGCCCGGAGCATGTGCTGCGTGCGCGAAAGAAACACCACCGCCCCAGCAGAAACCGACGATACCGTATTTTTGCTGAGCCGCTGGCAGAGACATTCCGTACCGACCAACGGCGTCCAGCTGTTTTTGAACCCAGGTGGGATCGAGAGTCCCGATCGCGGCGGTGGCTAGCGGCGCAAGAACACTATCAGGACCATCGGGGAGATTCTTCATCGTCAGAAGGTCCGGCGCGATCGCAATGAAACCATCGGCCGCGAGTTGGTCCGTGACGCCGCGGATCCATGACGACAGCCCGAAGACCTCGTGAACGACTATGACCACCGGAGCCTTGGTGCTTCGCTCGGGATACACCACCCAGGCGCGGAGACTATCTCTATCACCTGTCCGGATGATGACCCACTCCCCGTGTCGTGGGGAAGCGCTCAGGCGGGCGAGCGCTTCCGAAGCGTCGGGTGGAAGTCGCGAGTCGTTGGGTGCACTGACGACAGCCGCAGGCGAGGGCGCAGCGTGGTCAGTGTGCGAATCGACCGCGGGAACCATTTTGCTGGTCGTGCACGCCGTACCCGTGAGTGAGAGGATCAGCCCGAGTCTGATTGCTGTCGCTTGAACACGCATGTCACCGACTCCCCTGTTTGGCTGGTTGCCGAAGCGCTGAAGCATTCTCGAACTGTGCAGCGAAGAATTCTCCGACACGATATTCCGCATAATAAAACGGCCGCCACGGCCAAGGGCCAGCTATGAAACCGGCATGACCGCCCTTCTTAACGAATTCGAGGTGCAGGTTGGGGTTCCGCCGAGCAACATCCCGAACCTCGTCGAGAACCTCCGGCGGAAGCATCGGATCGTCAACCGCGCTTAATAGTAGCGTTTTGAGCCTAATATGCTCCAGTCGCGGCAGTGAGCTTGATCGCTCATAGTAGTCCTGCGCATTCCGGAACCCATGCAACGGACCCGTAATCAGGTTATCGAAATCCTCGAGCGTTCGTAGCCCGGAGATCTTATCCGCGGGAGCAAGATCGGGGAACCGGCTGGCTTTTTCCTGTGCTTTTCGCCGTAGCGAATTCAGGAAGAACTGCTGGTAGAATCTTGAGAATCCACGGTTGATCCGCGTGGAGGAGCGGGAGAGGTCGAAAGGAACCGAAATGGCGGCAGCCGCCAGCAGCTGGAGCGGCAGGTCAGTGCCTCGCTCCCCGAGAAACTTGAGCAACACGTTGCCGCCGAGCGAGACCCCAGCGATGGCAAGGGGAGATGTCGGATGCTCCCGTAAAATTCTCTCGAGGGCGAACGCAGTATCCGTCGTTTCGCCTGAATGATAGAATCTGCGGGTACGGTTCGGTTCCGAGCCGCACGAGCGGAAAATCAGAAGATCGGCACCCCATCCCCGCCTGGCCGCTTCGTTGAGCAGCCCCTGCGCGTAGTGCGAGCGAACAGTTCCTTCGAGACCATGCAGCAACAAGACGCGCGGTGCCCCCACGGCGCTGGACAAACGATGCAGCTCGACAAAATCACCATCTGGCGTCTCCCAGCGCTCGAGGGCAGTCGGGGCTGGCGGCTGTCGCCTAAACAGCTTACCCCAAAGTGTCTGCAGATGACCGCCGGGAATCCACCAGGCCGGCGAATAGATTATTTCACGCGGCATGGATTGCCGGTACCGGTCGATCTTCATTCTTTCAGTTCTCCGTTGACAAGTCAGGGCGACACGTTGGAAGTACAGATCTTTGGAGTCAAGAAAAGTGCGGATACGCGCAAGGCTCTTCGCTTTTTCTCGGAGCGAAGAGTGAAAACTCACTTCGTTGATCTTTTGGAGCGTCCAGCATCCCTCGGTGAGCTTCGCCGATTCGCCCAGAAATTTGGCGTAACAGCGCTCGTTGATCGAAACTCGAAGCGTTTTGGTGAGCTTGGTCTTCAGTACGCGCAACTTTCGGACGAACGCTGGCTGGAGAAGCTTTCCGAAGAGCCCTTGTTACTTCGGCTTCCACTCGTCCGTAATGCAAATCAGGTTGTTATTGGAGCTGACGAAGCAACGTGGAAAAACTGGATGGAGCGGTAAGTCACTCCCCTCGCTTGTGGGCGTGAGCCCAGGCAGGCGATATTGCACACTCGTTTCGCCCCTCCTCAGCGACCAGCTCAACCCCGGCCCACCAACAGTGACTTATCGCGTTCTCGTCACCGATGAGATCGACGCCGAAGGTGTCGCGCTCCTTTCGGCCGAGCCGAGGATCGTCGTGGACGAAGTGCCGACGCTACCCAAAGACGAACTGCTCGCCCGTATCGCCGACTATGACGCGATCGTGGGTCGCAGCGCGACGCGGATTTCCGCGGATTTGCTGGAGAAAGCTCGCAAGCTCAAGGTAGTCGGGCGGGCCGGCGTCGGAGTCGACAACATCGCCCTCGACACGGCGACTTCTCTGGGCGTCGCCGTCATCAACGCTCCGGCCGGCAACACGATTGCGGTAGTCGAGCTGTTCTTCGGAGCAGTCATATCCTTGCTTCGGCACATCCCGCGTGCGGATACATCGATGCACGCGGGCAAATGGGAGCGGTCAGGCTTACTCGGGTCCGAGTTGAATGGCAGGACGCTTGGAATCGTTGGCCTTGGGCGAATCGGAGGAGAAGTGGCGACGCGTGCCCGAGCATTTGGGATGAATATTGTCGCCTACGATCCGTACATTGCCCAATCCCGTTTCGAAGCTTTGCGCGTTCAGGAGGTTAAGTCGCTCGACGCCCTGCTTGAGCAATCAGATATCCTGACTGTTCACACTCCGCTGACTGACGAAACGAAGGGTATGATCGGCAAGCGGGAGATCGCGCGGCTTCCTCAGCAGTCTATCGTGGTGAACATGGCTCGCGGCGGCATCGTCGATGAAAGGGCGTTACTGGAAGCGTTGGGCAACAAGTATCTCCTCGGGGCAGTCGTCGATGCCTACGAAAAAGAACCCTTGGCTGCCGACCATCCCCTGCGGGCGCTTCCGAACGTACTGCTTACTCCGCACATCGGCGCGTCAACGACTGAAGCGCAGCGCAACGTCGCAGTCGACGTCTGCATGGCAGTACGTGACGCACTTCTCAGCGGCGAGCTGTCGCGCTCCATCAATGTCGCCGACGTTGGTGGACAGTGGGCGGAGGTCGAGCCGGCGCTGACACTGGCGCGGCGCGCGGCGGCGGTGGGAAGAGCGATACTGGCAACTCAAGGCACGCGTGCAGTCCAACGAGTTGATGTGCGTTCGGGCTCCGCGTTGACCGCTGCGAAGAGCGCGCTGCTCGCATCGGCCGCACGTGGCCTACTGGAAGGCACCGTGGAACAGGAGCGCCTGAATCTCATCAATGCTCGCGCGATGGCTGAGATTCGCGGAATAGATCTTTCGATCACAGAGACTCCGAGCCAGGATAATCCCTATGCGGTCGAAGTAAGATTGAGCGGCGGAA
>Ga0209880_1000061_pt1 | contig 19768 bp, 17 predicted proteins | sample PersoiDNA2013191_FD_185803 | JGI IMG/M metagenome (GOLD analysis project Ga0209880, IMG submission 185803) | Permafrost soil microbial communities from the Arctic, to analyse light accelerated degradation of dissolved organic matter (DOM) -... | ecosystem: Environmental > Terrestrial > Soil >... | reverse complement strand
TGACAGACCCCATCCTTTTCACCCCCATCCCCCCTGTTTTTACCCCCCTCCCGATAGCTATCGGGACCCCCAAATGCCTGCCTGCCGGTAGGCAGGGGGCTTTAACCATTTAAGGTGTTAGAATCTGGTCAGAGAGGAGGGTTAAAATGCTTCCACTATAGCTGTAAAATCCTCTTTTTTAAGAGCTGCACCGCCTATCAATCCACCATCTACGTCGGGTTTAGAAAAGATTTCATTGGCATTTGATGGTTTGCAGCTACCTCCATAAAGAATCGGGAGTTTCTTAGCGCAATCATTGCCATATTTCTCTTTAACCAGATCACGGATGTACTTATGCATTTCCTGAGCCTGATCAGGCGTTGCAGTCAATCCTGTTCCGATTGCCCACACCGGTTCATACGCCAGAACAATCATATCCATTTGTTCCTCAGTAAGGTTGAATAATCCTTCCTGAAGTTGTCTTTTTACAATAAGAAAATGTTGTCCGGCTTCCCTTTCTTTTAATACTTCACCTATGCAGAAAATAACCTTCAATCCGCTGTTAATAGCTAGTAATGTCTTTTTATTCAGAAGTTTATCATCCTCATGATAGTAAGTTCTTCTTTCAGAATGCCCTATTATAACATACTGGGCACCGGTACTTTTTACCATCCATGCTGAAACTTCACCTGTAAAGGCTCCGGAAGCCTCGGCTGCACAGTTTTGAGCGCCAAGTGCTACCTTCCCGTGTTTAAGAATTTCGCCCACTCCAGCCAGATGTATAAACGGTGGACATAAGATAACCAATGCCTTATCCGAAGGAGTTTCCCTGAAATACTTTTCAATCGACCCGGCGAACTTCAGGCCTTCTGCCAGATCCATATTCATTTTCCAGTTACCGGCAACAATCTTCTTTCTCATATAAATTAATGTTTTAAGATGTAATTATATTTAAATGTACAAAAAATTGAGTACTTAAAGTGATCTAAAGTTTGGAGTGCCTGAAGTTGTGGCATAAATTATTTATTTAAAACCGGAAGTTTTCCAAACCATTCCGGTTTAGGAACATTTGCCCATGACCATTTTTCAAGAATTATTCCATCTTTAAGCAAAATGTAACCCGGATTTGCTCTTACCATTGTCTTCAAAGTAGTCTCATCTGCAGAACAGAAATTCAACCCGTTTTCATAACTTTTCACCTCATCTGTTCCTGAAGAGGTGAGAATATAAAAGTTAATTCCGTTTGCCATGCAATAATTGCCAAGTTTAAATCCTTCGGATAAAGATCTTTGTCCTGCTTCAGAAAGTTTTTTAGTTATCATTAAAACAGAATATCCGGAGTAAGATAATATATTTTGAGTAAGATCCTCTCCATTTAATGCAGTTATGATAAAATCATGTATAGGAGGTTTATATCCTTTTTTTACCAGGACGGATTTCTGATCAACAAACTTCCAGGTTGAATCATCAGCCGGATAGTTATTAATGTTAAAATCCTTTTTGACGCCGTTTTTTTCATAGATAAATGTAGTGCTGTACTCATCGCCCGGAACTCCTTCGGGGATAATCATTTTATCGGCAATTTTCACTCCTGATTTATACGGAAGGAAATCAATAACAGGTAAATATCTGAGGTTTGCCAGTGAAAAAATAACAAAAATAACAGTAGTTATGATTATTATAATCCATTCAGTTGTTTTCCCCGGGATACTCCTAATCTGGTTTTTACCTGTATAAAGTACTATCAATAAGGAAACTAAGACTATATTTTTTCCAAATGTCTGCCAATTTGTAAGATGGATTGCATCGCCGAAACAGCCACAGTCTGAAACGGGATTAGTCAGTGCAAGTATGAATGTAAGAGGAGTAAAGATTACCAGAAGAATAAAGACACCCCAGATTCCTGTTTTCTGCCTGAAACCTGTAAGTAATGAAAAACCTGCGATGAATTCAGCCGTACACAGGAGGATAGCAAGAGGGAGGCTTAGATTATTAAGAAACCCAAGATGAAAAGCCTGAAAATAATCATGGAATTTATACGCAGAGCCCAGAGGATCAATTGCTTTAACTATTCCGGAGAAGATAAAGACCAGACCAATTATTATTCTGCTCAGAGTTCTTAATATCTTCATTTCAAACGCACTTTTTATTATTGAAAACATTTAATATACGATTAAATATTTCAGAAGGAGTAAGCATCGTCCCATTGCTGTTACCACAGTTGATAACCGCTAGCCGGTCATCCGATTTTGAAACTCTCAGATAAATATCCCTGACCTTTTTCTGAAATACTATACTCTCTTCATGGATATCACGGGTTCCGTTAAGATAATTCCGGTCATTTCCGGTTCTTGTTTTCATTAAATTTTTTTCTGCAAAAGCAAATGGGACATCGAGGAAAATATTAAGGTCGGGTTTTGGAATTGCAAAATGATTAAACTCGAGAGACATAATCCAGTTCATAAGCTTATCCTGGCTCTTTATATCATTTAACTTGGCACATTGATACGCTATATTTGAATATGTATATCTGTCGAGCAGGACAATCTTTCCTTCAGTCAGCCAATTGCTTATTATGGCTGAAGCATCTTTTCTGTCACCTGCATAAAGCATTGCAACCAGGTATGGATCAACATCATCCAATAATCCGAATTCTCCTCTTAAAAACCTTGCAATAAGCTCTCCGAAGTATGGGGTTTCAGTTCTGGGGAAGTGCATATATTCACAGTCATACCCTTTCTTTGATAAAAAGTCTCTTAACAACTTTATCTGTGTTGATTTGCCGGCGCCATCCACCCCTTCAATAACTAAAAGCTTCATCATTTAATTGATTTCAATCAGTACAAATATAATAACCACAGGGCAAAGATGGAAATGTATGATTGGTTTATTGCAAATTTCGTTAATTTCGTCTATTCTTTAAAACTATGTTTCCGGAAAAACCTCAGTATATTAATGCGGGTGGCAAACTGCTTGACCTTGCAATCCCCAGGGTGATGGGAATATTAAATATTACACCTGACTCTTTCTATTCCGGAAGCCGCTATAGTACCGATGAAGAGATACTGAGTGCAGCAACACGAATGTTAGAGGATGGTGCAGATATACTCGATGTCGGGGGATACTCCTCACGTCCGGGAGCAGCAGATATCTCAATTCAGGAGGAGAGTGCACGTGTCCTGAAGGCAATTAAACTGATAAGCAGGGAATTCCCTGAGGCGATTATATCAGTTGATACTTTTCGTGCCGATATCGCGAGGGAGGCTGTTGTTGAATGCGGTGCTAACATGATAAATGATATCTCAGGGGGTGACGCTGACAGCGAAATGTTCTTTACTATTGAGCATCTGAATGTTCCATATATTTTGATGCATATGAAGGGGAATCCGCGCTCGATGCAGAATAAACCGGTTTATGAAGATATTGTAGCAGATATTCTTAAATGGTTTGGCGAAAGGATCTTCAGATTAAATTCTTCAGGAGTAAAGGATATTATAATTGATCCCGGTTTCGGATTCGGGAAAACCATTGATCATAACTTTGAACTTCTCAGGAGACTCGGCGATTTTTCAATAGCCGGGTTGCCGGTTGTCGTTGGTATATCACGAAAATCGATGATCTGGAAGACACTTGATATTTCTGCTGATGAGGCTCTGAATGGAACTACAGCGCTTAATGCAATAGCACTTTTTAATGGCGCTGATATTTTGAGGGTTCATGACGTAAAAGAGGCAGTACAGACTGTACAATTAATTTTGAGGATCAGAAATTCCGGGAATAAGTTGTAAAGACAAAAGACAATCCACCTTCGCTACCATCTTCACAAGCATTTCGTCAGTCAAAGAAAGCTATGGTGGACGAAGAAAGTAAAAAGACAAAAGTGAAAAATCAAAACATTCAAACATCAATATTCGGACAAAAGTCTATGGACCATTAAGTTTACGCTTAAAAATGTTTCTTTATTATTAACGATTATTTAGATTATAATTATGCCATTTCATATAACCATTCTTGATATTATTGATATTGTTCTTGTTGCAATAGTACTCTTTCAGCTATACCGTCTTATCAGAGGTACAGCAGCTTTTAGCATCTTCCTGGGAATCTTTTTTATCTACCTTTTCTGGCTTGTTGTAAAAGCTCTGAACATGGAACTTATAAGCGCTTTACTTGGTCAGGTTATTGGCGTTGGCGTTATTGCTCTTATTATTGTGTTTCAACAAGAAGTCAGAAGGTTTTTACTGGTAATTGGAAACAAGTATATCACAAGGAGCAGATTCTCGTTCAGCAGGTTGTTCTCTTTGGTTACAAATGAACCAGGAAGCCCCAGAGAAGCCGAGGAGATTGTAAAAGCATGTGAAAGACTTGCATCAAAGAAAACCGGAGCTCTGATAGTGATTGGCAGAAAAAGCAGTCTTGATCTCTTTTCTGAAGGAGGGGAGATACTTAAGGCGCAGATAAGTGCAGAATTACTTGAAACAATATTTTTCAAGAATACTCCATTGCACGACGGGGCTGTACTTATTGAAGGCGGATTGATACTCGCTGCCAGATGTCCCTTACCAACTACTGACCAGGTCACTTTACCTCCCCGATTCGGGATGCGTCACAGGGCTGCAATCGGGATGTCGGAACACTCTGATGCACTTATTGTTGTACTATCCGAAGAATCCGGATTTATTTCCGTCGTTGATACAGGTGAAATCAGGGAAAATATCACGCCAAACGATCTGCGGAATATTCTGCTTATGGAGAAGGTCTGGTAAGACCCCATGCCACATACCCAATAGAAAAATAATCCCTGTTGCTTGATAGTTATCATTTTATTATGTAAATTTGGTATAAAATGATGTATCTCTGAAATAATTATAACAATGAAATCTAAATTCTTAAGACTTAACAGTCGCGATTTTATAAACGGGTTTATAGTGGTAATGTTTTGCACATTCATTACCGGCTTATATCAGCTTATTGCCAATGGAGGCGTTATTAACTGGCTGACAATTAAGCCAGTAGTAATTGCGGCAATTGGCTCTGGCGTAGCTTACCTGACTAAGAACCTTCTCACAAACTCGAAGGGTAAGTTTATGATGAGAGAGGCAGGTTGAAACTAATTTATCTTATACATCATCAAAGTTTCCGCATCTTTTATATATATCTTTTCTCCTGCAACTATTGGGTATGAATAAACAGACGTTTCTGAAACCTTGTATTTTATCACTTCACTATAAGCAGTTGACGCAGGTTTAAATACTATCAGGTTTGCGGTACTTGGTAATCCTATAATTACTGTACCACAATCAACGATTGAAGCAAAGTCACTGTTGACAGCATTATCGATCCATGCAGTTTGTCCAGTTGTTGAATTCAGGCAGTAGATTCTTTTCTGATCAGTGAATCCATAGAGGAATCCATCTTTAAGTACAGGGGTGTTCCATTTTGCTCCTATTGTGGGGTTGGTCCATAATTCTTTTGTAACATATTCATTACCACTCTTCTCTACTTTAATTGCTTTCATTCCGGTACCCTGGCCGGTATAATATATTGTTTGTCCGTCAATATATGGACTTGCAGCATTATAGAACCGTTGCTGAACAGGAGTCGCCATCTGCCACATTAGTTTTCCGTCCGCGAGGTTCAGGGAAATGAGGTTTTTTTCAGTCTGTACAATCAGATGTTTTTTGCCGTCAATAATCATTACGGAGGGAGAGGCATAAGCAGGTCCGTCACCTGTCCATTTCCATTTTTCATTACCTGTGTTGAGGTCAAGTGCAAGTACTTCACCATTATCTTTTGTACCGACATGAACAATACATGTATTTTCAACAATGAGGGGAGACATACCTGTAAAGAACTGGGGTACTGCATTTGTTGGGTTTTCTCTTCTCCAGACTAATTTACCGGTGTTAGCGTCAAGGCATGAAACGATTGCAGATGCACCAAATGTAATTACTTTACCATTTGCAACTGCCGGAGTACTCCTTGGTCCGGGATGAGAGCCGGACGGACCTGTAACCGCGGTTGAAGGATACTGGCTTTTCCACAACTCTTTGCCTGTTGCTGCATCGAGACAAAGTATTACTTCCTGATCAGCTTGTCTGGTATTCAGATAAATTTTATTTCCTGCAAGGGCAGGTGTAGCATCGCCAAACCCTACAGAAACTTTCCATGCCTGTTTAAGTTCAGCCGGCCAGGCAGCAGGTGCTTTGAAACCTGTTACTTTACTGTCGCGGTTTATTCCTCGCCATTGCGGCCACTCCTGCGAAAAGGAGGTTGAAGTGACGACAATTAAAAGTGTAACTAATAAACAGATTCTCAGGTTATCTTTTTTCATGGTTTTTGTTTTAATTCGTTATTACTGCTTCCTGTAAATATAAATTTAATTAAAGTAAAACGCAAACTTAATACAACGGCTGATCTTATCAGATACGATTTTATGTTAGGGATTACAAGGTAGAAATGAATTCAGACTAATCCCCTTAGCCAGATAAATGCGACTGGCTTACTTATTCATACAGGGAATCCATGGATTGCTTTAGGGTTGTGGCAACTCCCAATTAAATCGTTACCTTGCAACAATAGTGATTGGCTCTGAAATGCACTATAATATAACCTTTATCGAATTATTGTTTCAGACTAAATGAAGCCTGTTAAAAATAAATAAACTAATCAGGATATGGCTGCTAAACTGAAAATATTGTTTGTGGAAGATGTTATGTCCGACGCAGAATTAATCTGGCATGAAATTGAGAAAAAAAATATCTCTTTTTCAAAAGTGCTGGTAGATACAAGAGACAATTATCTTGAGAACATGAAAGATTTCGAACCGGATATAATTATTTCCGATTATAAACTTCCTCAGTTTGATGGGATGGCTGCTCTGCTGCTTCGCAATAAACTGGCCCCGTTAACACCTTTCATCCTGGTAACAGGGTCAATAAATGAAGAAGTTGCAGTTGATTTTATAAAGGCGGGAGCTGATGATTATATCCTGAAAGAAAATCTGTCGCGGCTTGTACCGGCGATTACTGCTTCAATAAATAAAATAAAATTAGCAAACGAGAAAAAGACAGCTGAAGATGAATTACAAAAGAGTGAATTACGGCTTCAAAAAGCTCAGTTTATTGCACATGTTGGAAACTGGGAACTTGATCTTTCTTCCAAATTAATCTGGAGTTCTGACGAAGCATTAAGAATATATGGATTCGATAAAAGGAGTCACGAAATTCCCCTTGAACTGATTAAAAAAAGTCCACTTCCGGAATACAGGGCTCTGCTTGATGAAACGTTAGACCGTCTGTTAAAATACAACGAACCATACGAGGTAGAATTTAATATTATGCGTGCAAGCGACGGAGCCATCAGGTCAATTTATTCAAAAGCTGAACTGGTCGTTGCACCTGATGGAGAACACGCGACGATAATTGGTGTTATTCAGGATATTACAGACAGGAAAAAGAATGAGGAGGAATTGATCAGGGCAAAGGTAAAAGCGGAAGAAAGCGACAAACTTAAAACCGCATTCCTGCATAATATTTCACATGAAATCAGAACACCCATGAATGCCATTGTCGGATTTTCAACACTCCTGGGAGATCCTGAGGTTGATGAACGGTCACGTAAATCATACATTGATGTAATTATGCAAAGCAGTAATCATCTGCTTTCGATAATTACCGATATAGTGGATATTTCAAACATCGAAGCTAACCTTATTAAGACTGTGAAAAATGAAATCAATGTTAATAAAACACTTAAATATTTATTTAATCAGTTCATTACTAAAACTAATGAGAAGCAAATAAAGCTGGTTTGTGAAGCCGGATTATCCGATCCCGAAGCCCTGATTCTGACAGACAGAACCAAATTAACACAGATTCTTTCAAACCTGATAAATAATGCATTAAAATTCACAGATAAGGGAATTATAAAGATCGAATACAGGCTAAAAGAGAATTTTCTTGAATTCTGTGTTTCTGATACCGGGATAGGAATCTCTCCGGTGCACCACGAAAGAATATTTGATCGTTTTTACCAGGTACAAAGCAATGTGTCAAGGCTATATGAAGGAACAGGTCTCGGTTTGGCTATTTCCAAAGCTTATGTGGAATTATTAGGTGGAAAAATATGGCTTTCATCAGAACCTGGAAATGGAACAAAATTCTTCTTTACAATTCCTTATGAAAAACGAGATTCGACAACGATAACGGTTTATGAGAAAAAAGCACCAGATAGTTTTGTGTTCCCTGTGAAGAAGGTAATCCTTGTTGCTGAAGATGTTGAAAGCAACTTTAAACTGATAAGCTATTTCCTTGAAGGGTCTAACGCAGAAGTACTCCATGCTATTAATGGGAAAGAAGCTGTTGAAAAATGTCTTTCAATGGGAAATATAGATCTGATTTTAATGGATATAAAAATGCCTGTTATGGATGGCTATACAGCTGTTAAACTTATACGTGAAAAAAATACTGAAATTCCGATCATTGCACAGACAGCTTACCTTGATGACAGGGAGAGAGCAATTGAATGCGGGTGCTCCGGTTTTCTCTCGAAACCTTTTGATAAGAAGGGTCTCTTTAAAGTCCTGGGTGAGTTTATTTAATCTTAAATGGGATTTGAGAAATAATTTCTAATTGGCAAATACTGTAATAATGATTACTTTTGAAAACATTCTGGAGTAATCTTTCTTAATCATGAAAAACATATTTCTGAAAATTATGGTATTGATAAGTTTCTTTGGCTTAACCGGCAGCAAAATCGATTCTGATCCAGCAACCTGGAGTAATAAAAAAATTGACAATTGGTTTGCTAAAAAGGAATGGTCTGGCGGTTGGACAGTGACTCCTGATGCCTCAATAAACAAAAGAGAGTTTGCTGTTTATTATTTTAGAAACAAAGCGAGGTGGGGAAAAGCATTTAAATTTTTAATGAATAACGATCTGGCAAAACTTGAACTGAAACGCTATGATATAGATGGCGACGACCTTTTTGCAACAGTAAGTGAGTATATGAGCAAAAATGAAGAGACAACAAAATTTGAAGCTCACAGGAAGTACATTGATATTCAATATGTAATAAGCGGGAATGAGATAATGAATATTGCTCCTTTGAAAACCGTTACGGACGTGGTTACACAATATGATGCTACTAAGGATATAGAATTTATGACAACTGATAAAGTAATAAATTATACTGCTTCTCCTTCAAATTTCTTCATCTTCTTCCCAAGTGATGCTCATCGTCCGGGATTGAAATCTGGGGTAAATTCACCAGTTCGTAAAATTGTAATAAAGGTAAAAGCTGACTAAAAACCTATACAGGTTACACGGTCCCCGGTCCCCGGTCCCCGGTTTTAAAAGACTATCGGGCACCCGGCAGCTTTGAACATTCTAATCGTTCTATGGTTATTCTTATGTATTGAAATTTTTCGATGACGACACTATATGATCTCAATGAGGGAGAAGAGGGGATAATTCTAAAGATAAAAGGGAGAGGTCAGTTCAGGCAGCGGCTTTCAGAAATGGGATTTGTTGTCGGCAAAAAGGTGGAGGTAATTAAAAAAGCACCACTGAGAGATCCTATTGAATATAAAATCATGGGATATCATATCTCATTGAGGAACAGTGAAGCGCAGCTAATCGAGGTCGACAGGGACAACAAATTGACAGAATTCCAGACATCAAACGGAGTCCTGACAAGTGAAGACGAAAACGATTCATGGTTAGAGAAAACAAGACAGATTCAGATAGCTCTGGTTGGTAATCCTAATTCAGGAAAGACAACATTTTTTAACTTTGCCTCCGGCTCAAAGGAAAAAGTTGGTAACTATGCCGGTGTAACTGTTGATTCTAAAGAGGCAACTTATAAACAATCGGGTTATACATTTTCAATTGTTGACCTCCCTGGTACGTATTCGATAAAAAGTTATTCTCCGGAAGAGATCTACCTGAGGAATTATATTTTTGACAATAAACCTGATATTGTTGTCAATATAGTTGATGCTTCAAACCTTGAAAGAAATCTATATCTGACAACACAGTTAATAGATATGGGTGTCCAGATCGTTATAGCTCTCAATATGTACGATGAGCTTGAGAAGAAGGGAGACATCCTGGATCATCTTGCTCTGGGTAAATTACTGGGAGTGCCGGTTATTCCGACAGTAAGCTCAAGAGGGAAAGGAATCAAAGAACTTTTTGATAAGATAATCGAAGTTTATGAAGTAAGGGAGCCTGTTGTACGGCATATTCATATTAACTACGGGATCGAAATTGAAAATTCTATCTGTGCCATACAATCAAGAATAAAAATTGAAGGAAACAGGGCATTCACAAACATCGTTTCTGCAAGATACCTTGCAATTGAGTTACTTGAGAATGATAAAGAATATTCAAAAAGCATAGTAAGGTGTACTAATTCATCTGAGATCATTGATGTAGGGAAAAAGGAATACAACAGGCTTGAGAAGCTGTATTCCGATCCGATAGAAACAGTCATTACAGATCTTCGGTACGGGTTCATTTCCGGTGCATTAAAAGAGACACTTAAGATCAGTAAGGTTGAAAGATTAAGAAAAACAAAAATAATCGATAACTATCTGACAAATAAATATTTGGGGATCCCAATATTTGTTTTTTTCATGTGGCTCACTTTTTTCACCACTTTCAAACTCGGCGGATATCCTAAATACTGGATGGAAATGGGCTTCGGTAAACTATCCGGACTTATTTCAAATTATCTCACACCGGGAATTGTCAGAGATTTTCTGGCAGAGGCAATCATTGGGGGCGTAGGTGGAGTAATTGTTTTCCTTCCCAACATTATTATACTTTTTCTTTTTATATCATTTATGGAAGATACAGGCTATATGGCAAGGGCTGTATTCATAATGGACAAAGTGATGCATAAGATAGGATTACATGGTAAATCATTCATTCCACTTTTCATGGGATTTGGATGTAATGTACCTGCAATAATGGCAACCAGAATCATTGAGAGCCGCAGAGACCGTTTGATCACTATGTTAATTACACCCTTTATGTCGTGCAGTGCAAGATTGCCAGTTTATATACTTTTTATCAGTGCATTTTTCCCAAAGAATCAGAGTTCTGTACTATTTTTGTTATATATCCTTGGCGCCCTTTTTGCTATTTTATCGGCATTATTTTTAAAGCGGGTGTTCTTCAAATCGGCAGAGATCCCTTTTGTTATGGAATTACCGCCTTACCGTGTTCCGACCATCAGAAGTATCTTTAAACATGTATGGTTCAGAACCAGTTTGTACTTTAAAAAAATAGGAGGAGTAATCCTGCTGGCGTCAATAATAGTCTGGATATTAAGTAATTTTCCGCGATCAGTTACTTATTCAAGGGATTATTCAGGTGAAATTTCAGCTGTCGGAAGATCTGAGCTGACATTAAATCAAAAAGATCAATCAGTTCATCGTCTTATTTCAGAACAAAAGAGCGAAAAACATACTAAGTCTTTAATGGGTATGATCGGACGTTCTATAGAACCTGTTATGAAACCACTCGGGTTTGACTGGCATCTCAGTGTCAGTATACTCTCAGGATTAGCTGCCAAAGAAGTTGTTGTCAGTACGTTAGGGGTTATTTTCCAAGCTGATAATGATTCCGGAGAGAAGTCATTAGTTGAAAAAATTCAGTCACAGAAAGATTCGCTTGGAAGACCAGCGTTCACACCACTTATAGCTTTTTCCTTTATGTTATTTATTCTTACCTATTTTCCTTGCGTGGGAGTAATAGCGGCTATCAGAAGAGAGTCCGGAAGTTGGAAATGGGCGCTATTCACTGTATTTTATACAACAGGTATTGCATGGTTGCTATCATTTACAGTATATCATATAGGCGGATTACTGATTGGTTAGCGCAAATCCACACGTAAGACTTCTTACTTAAGGTATTCAATCTTCATATTATAATTCCATTTATCGAAATAGAGATTTCCTCCCTTCCATTCAACCTCGCCTCTCTGAAAATCGTTTGGTTCACTTCTCATGTATTGTTTTCGCGGATGAAGTGGTCCGGCGACTCCGTCATTTACAATAAGCCTGTAGGAATCAATTCCGGAGAGATAGAAATCCTTAATTGAAGTGTTTTCTGATTTCTGAAGATCGTATGAAACATCGACAGGTACCCATCCGGTTCCTTCATAATATACCTCGCACCAGTCGTGCAGGTTTTCTGCACCCGGAGGGACCATCCATCCACTTTGCCACCTGACGGGAATCCCTTTATATCTTAGCATTGACATGAACAGGAAGGTCTGCATGCCGCAATCACCTCTCCGGTTCTTGTATACATATTCGGATATATCAGGAATAGTGGAATATTCAAGCGCTCCGGCCCATGGAATATTTTCCTTAAACCAGAAATAGATCCTTCTGACTATCATGGCAGGATTATCAGCATCACCGGTAATGCTGTCTGCAAGCCGCTTTATATCATCTGTAAAGCAAATATGAGGAAGCTGTTCAGAAGTGTATTTTTGATAATTATCTGAAGATTTTTCATAAGGATGAATTTTAATTCCCGATGGATTAAAATACCGGGCATTAGATTCATAAGCAAAGGAAATCTGAAAAACCGTTGGAACTCCCTTTTTTGAGATCTCTTCCATAAAGATTGTGGAATGAATTGCCGTATCAGGTGCAATCATATATTCCGGAATTGAAGTACTTAAAAGTTTTACTTCTTTCTGCCGCATGTTATCCTCTCTTGGCCAGGGCAACCAGCAGCGGATCTTTTCACCTTCAGGTACCGCATCAGGATGAACTGTTAGTGTGTAAGTTATTTTCATCTTTACAGGCACAACGGGTTTGCCTTGATTATCAGAAGCTTTATATACCTTCTCAGTATGTTTCAACCGGAAGATCATTTCTGGTTCGTTCGCTATTTCCTGAATTCTTTCATTTTTTTGCTCATGAAACTTTTTTATCAGAAGGAGGTTTGACGCAGCCCTGTTGAAATATTTTTTTTCACCGTCAATCATTCTCCACTCCAGCCAGCCTTTCTTTTCCCAGGCTGATTTTACCTCTGTAGAAACCGGACCAATTAGCCTTTCAATCTGTTTATCTATCTGGTCTTCAGACATTGAGAAGTCAAGACCTACCCTTTCAGCAATCTGTTCGAGAGAATCGACAATGTGAATAATTTCGTTGTTTTTGCCACTCAATTTTTTCAGTGAGTCAGCAATCTGGATTACAGTACTTATATTTCCAAAATCAAGATTTTCCTGTATATCCTCTAAAACCTGATTGAAATCAGAAACAGTCCGGCAACCAAATAAAATGATAAGAAGTACAGTGAAAAGTAATTTTATGTTTTTCATACCTGGTTATTTTCATGTGATCAAAGTTAATTAAACTTTGGATCAGAAACTCAGATAATAACATAAGCCCCTCACACTTGGTGGTGGGGCGATTTTCTAATTTATAATTTTATATTTCTTCAGAATCTGCGACGTTGTCATCATAAAATCCATGTACTGGGCACGATGATAAGGCAGCTTATTTTCTGAATTCTTTTGTGACAGCTTTCCTCTGAAACTTTCAATCGTTTTATAACCCTTGGAATCCATCCATTTTCCTATCTCTCTGATCATCGAACTAACAACCTCAATCTGGTTTAAGTATACTGTGCTTACAATCTGAACACAGTCAGCTCCGGCCAGTACCATTTTGATTACATCGGAGCCATTCATTATACCTGTGTTTGTACATACTGAAGCATTGGTATTTCCAAACAGCAAACCTGCAAAACGCAATGGTAATCTATTATCTTCACTGTTACTGAGGTTATAGGGGAATTGATGTTCTTCCGTATGAATATCAATATCCGGCTGAAAAAGACGGTTGAATAGAACGAATGCATCTGCTCCGGCATTTTCCAGATCGGAAATATGGTTCAACGGATACGTATGGAATGGACTGAGTTTTACTGAAACCGGAATACTGACAGCTGACTTGACATCTCTAAGGATTTGAACCTGCTTCTTCTCAATATCTTCACTTCCCCTATCAACTTTTTCAGGGGTAGAATAAAAATTAAGTTCCAGTCCGTTTACTCCTGTCTCTTCAATTTTTTTGGCATATTCAACCCAGGTTTCATCAAGTACTGCATTAATACTTGCAAACACAGGTATGGTAATTGAATCCTTTGCCTTCTTTAATGCCATTAGATGTTCCATTATATCCTCAGTTCCTGATATCGATAAAGGATAAAGATTAATCATTTCAGCGTTACGTTCCGAATATTCTGTTTTCCGTTCAAAAAGTTCCAGATTCTCAAGTTGGATCTGTTCTTCAAAAAGTGATTTGTAAACAATTGCAGCTGCGCCTGCTTTCTCGATTCTTTTGAGATTTTCAATATCAGTAACAATATTGCTTGCACCGATTATTATGGGATTCTTCAATTCAATCCCCATATAATGTGTTTTTAAATCTGCCATGTTCTTAAAGTTAAGGGTTTTAAAGTTTACAAATATATAAAAATCATGAATATTGGTTTTATTATTACTACTTTCTTTAATCTTAAACAATATGAAATGAAAAAGGTTTTCTTAATCTGATAAGATGTTTTTTAATATGTGAATATTACCGGGTAATTCATAAATTTACCAGGCTTTTACTTTAATATAACTTTACTGAATAAATATGAAAAGATTGGGATTCTTATTATTACTACTGGTTTCTTTTATTAAGATTCAGGGGCAGAATGAAAAAATGAATTTATTCATCAATGATCTGATGAATAAAATGACAGTTGAGGAAAAAATCGGACAGCTCAATCTTACTACCGCGGGTGGATTTGTTACCGGCTCTGCCGTTAATCAACAAACTCAAAAAAAACTACAGTCGGGTCAGATTGGGGGTATGTTAAATGGTTTCTCCGTAGCTTCCATGAGAGCTTACCAGGATATAGCCATAAAGGAATCTCCAAACCATATTCCTATCCTGTTTGGAATGGATGTTATCCATGGATACCGCACTATTTTCCCTATACCATTGGCTATGAGTTGTATGTGGGATCTCTCACTGACTGAAAAAAGCGCCCGTATTGCTGCTCAGGAGGCAACTGCCAATGGGATTGCCTGGACTTATTCCCCAATGGTGGATATTGCTCGCGATCCGCGCTGGGGCAGAATAGCCGAAGGAGCTGGTGAAGATCCCTGGCTTGGCTCACAGATTGCAGCGGCCTATGTTAAAGGATATCAGGGAAATGATCTTTCCCTAAACAATACAATGATGGCTTGTGTGAAACATTTTGCATTATATGGAGCCGCGGAGGCAGGACGTGATTATAATACCGTTGACATGAGCAGGCTTACCATGTATAATGAATATCTCCCGCCTTATAAAGCGGCTATTGAAGCGGGAGCAGGGAGTGCAATGACCTCGTTCAACATTATAGACGGTATTCCGGCTACGGGCAATCACTGGCTGCTCACTGAACTGTTGAGGAACCAATGGGGTTTCAAAGGATTCGTGGTAACAGATTATACAGCTACTAACGAAATGATTAATCATGGAATGGGCGACCTTCAGGCAGTTTCTACTCTGGCGCTGAAAGCAGGAACTGATATGGATATGGTGGGTGAGGGATTCCTTACAACACTGAAAAAATCACTTGAGGAAGGAAAGGTAACCCGGAAAGATATAGATCTGGCTTGCAGAAGGGTACTCGAAGCAAAATATAAGTTAGGATTGTTCGATGATCCTTATCGTTATATGAATGAAGAACGGGCCAAAACTGATATTATGACACCAGAGGACATTAAGACTGCAAGAGCGATTGCAGAACGTTCTATAGTGCTTCTTAAAAACGATAAACGGATACTTCCGCTGAAAAAATCCGGAACAGTTGCAGTTATTGGGCCTCTTGCCGGCAACAAAGGCGATATGCTTGGTACATGGGCAATGGGCGGAGACCAGAGTAATGTATCCTCAATAGTTGATGGTTTGAAAAAGATGGGTGGAATTGCAGTTAATGTATTGTACGCAAAGGGTTCAGAGTTCACAGATAATCCTCAGTTGGCCAAAAGCATTAATGCCTTTGCCGGACCCGGGCAAAAGCAGCTGACAGAACCTGTTGTATCACCCGGGCAATTACTTAAGGAAGCATTGAAAACGGCTGACAAAGCCGATGTAATAGTTGCTGTTCTTGGAGAACCTTCTGCATGGTCAGGTGAAGCTTCGAGCCTTTCCGATATCGGGCTCCAGAGTGTGCAGCAGAACCTTCTTAAAGCTCTCCTGAAAACAGGAAAACCAGTAGTTCTGGTCCTCATTAATGGTCGTCCCATGACCTTAGGATGGGAAAACGAAAATGTAAGTGCAATTCTGGAAGCATGGGCAGGGGGTACCGAAGCCGGGAATGCAGTAGCTAATGTATTGTACGGTAATTATAATCCTTCAGGTAAATTAACCACCACCTTTCCTTTAAATGTCGGACAAATACCTATTTACTATAATCACAAAAACACTGGTCGCCCTTATGATCCCAAAAATAAATTTACTTCAAAATACCTCGATATCCCTAATGATCCTGTATACCCGTTTGGTTATGGAATGAGTTATAGCAATTTCGATTACAGCGATATCAGGCTAAGTAAAACACAGCTGCACGGGGATGAAAAGCTTACAGCTTCAGTTACACTTACCAATTCAGGTAAATTCGCGGGAGAAGAAGTGGTTCAGTTATACATTCAGGATCCCGTAGCCTCCATTTCACGTCCGGTAAAAGAGTTGAAAAACTTTAAAAAAGTTTTACTTCAACCAGGAGAGAAAAAAGAGGTCAGCATAGATATTTCGACAAAAGACCTTATGTTTTATAACACTGATCTGAAATACGACTGGGAAGCTGGTGATTTTATTATTTATATGGGAACTAACTCAAGAGATGTAAAAGCAGCCAGGGTGAACTGGACTAAATGAACCCATAAGGAAGAACTTATAGATTACCAGTATCTGTTGTTGAATAATTCGTTTAAAGGATTGGCTTACCCTCCTCCATTAATACATTATAAACATATCCGTATCCAAAATCTTTATCAAGTGCAATTTTTCCTTCGAATGTAATTGTTTCACCAACAGAGACTTGCTTGTCTGTTGTAATAGTGAGATCAAAGCTCCCACCGAACTCTGAACCATCCTGAATATGTATCCAGTTTTTTCCCATTATTGCAGGGTTATATTTAGTAACCTGACCCTTTACCATTATAGTTTTTCCGGAATAATTTTTTTTATTTGCCAGCAGGTCTGAGATTTTTATGCAATCCTTGCAAGGTTCAACAATTACATTTATTTTCTCCAATGCAACCTTCGAACTGGCGTTTTGACTGTTCATATTCTGACTCTTCTCGTTTTTGCTAAAAGGATTTTTGACTAATGGTCCTGAACCAGGTCCCTTGCAGGAAATAAATGCCAGAAGCATTATAATTGAAATGGTTAGCTTATTCATTTTTTTAAAAATTAGTTCCTGGCCGAATACTTATATGTTACTATTCCGTGTGGGAAAGTTGTTTGTTTAATAATCGCAAATTTAGCAAAATATATCAGAGAGATGCACACGAAAAACGCAATGCTTTGTAGAATGTGTGAATCATGAAACTTATTTCCAGAATTTTATAACAACTACCATAATAATGACTGTAACATTGTATTGAGGTTTTTCACAAAACCTGATAAACACATCCTCCTTTTGAAGCTATATATTAAATATATGGTTAGCACACGCTGCAAAATGTTGGTGAAAGAAGAGTTAACGAAACTTGGACTTCACTTCATTCTTGTCGAAATGGGTGTAGTGGATATTATGGAGAATATCACATCGGATCAGCGTGAGCAATTAAGTGTAGCTTTACTTAAATCAGGGCTCGAACTGATGAACGACAAGAAATCAGTGCTCATTGAAAAAATAAAAAATGTAATTATTGAAAAGATTCATTATAAGGATCAAATCCCTAAGATGAATTTTTCTGAGTACTTAAGCGGAAAATTAGGTTATGATTATACTTACCTGGCAAATTTATTCTCAGATGTACAAGGAATTACAATTAAGAAATTCATAATCTTTCATAAAATCGAAAGGGTAAAAGAACTAATCATTTATGATGAACTCAGCCTGAAAGAGATTGCCCGGAACATGCATTATAGCAGTGCCTCTCATTTATCCAATCAATTTAAAATGATTACGGGATTCTCACCTACACATTTTAAGAATTTAAAAAGTAAAAGACGAATCCCGATTGAAGACATTGGAATTCCGGATAATCTGATTAAAGAAAACAATTTTTATAAAGAAGTCATGAATTAAAGTTATGAAAATGAATGAGGTATTAGTGAACATCACTGTTAGTCTGCACGATAAAGATTGGGATTCATTACAAGCATCAGCACATAAAATGATACCTTCATTTCAGATCATGGGTATAGATAATGAGCTTGATAACGTTTGCACTCAAGCCTGCGGAGAATTAAAAAAAGAGTATAATTTGATTAGAAAAACCAAATGATGAACAACAAAATAAAACCCCTGATTTTTCTTGTCGATGATGATGCCTTGTTTTTAAAGAGCATAGAAATTGACTTTACACAAAATACTGAATCTTACATTAAGACATTCGCAACAGGAGAACTATGTCTTGAAAATATTTCACAAAATCCTGATATTATTATTTTAGATTATTATCTCAATAGTATTGATATTAATGCCATAAATGGGATAGAAACTCTGGATAGAATAAAAACAGCCAATCCCCTCATCCCGGTTATTATGCTCTCTTCCCAGGATAAAATTGAAGTGGCCGTAATATGTATGAAGCATAATGCTTTTGATTATGTTGTTAAAAGTGAAACTGCATTTGTTAGATTAAAGAAGATTATAACCACCATTTTTCAAACTCAGAAGACAGAAAAAGCATTGAGTTGGTATATGGAGAATATGTAATATTAAAATGTGTGAATAACGCAACTTATTCCTTTAATTGTGTAACATTTTCCGGAATTAAAGGCCTCACCTTTGTTTCGTGAAAATATTTTCACAGTTTAAAATCAAAAAAAATGAAAACGAGCAAACTATTAACAACCCTTGCAATAGTTTCTATAGCATCGGTTGTTTTAATTGCCGGGTGCAAAAAAGATAAATCTGTACCTGGAAATCCAATTGTAATTCCTATTCAAACCAAGGTGATGGATGCAGTGCCACTTGCCGGTGCATCCAACTTTGCGATTCTTGCGGGGTCGAAAATTTCAAACGTTCCAACATCTGCCATTACCGGAGATATAGGATTGAGTCCGGCTGCCGGATCATTCATTACCGGTTTTGGTTTGACCGAAGTACATGGAACAATATATACAGTTGGGGGAACTAACCCCGCAGGTTCGGTGCCAGATGCTACCAGGCTCACCACTGCCAAGGGCGATCTGACAACGGCATATAATGATGCTGCAGGACGAACCAGCACAGATATAGTAACATTATCGGGAAATATCGGGGGACTTACACTTACCCCCGGGCTTTATAAGTCAACTTCCTCGCTGGCTATATCATCAGGTGACTTAACCTTTGAAGGAAATGGTGTCTTCATTATACAGATAGCATCCGCTCTTACCACCACATCAGGACGCAAAGTTATCCTCAGCGGAGGAGCGCTGGCATCCAACATTTTCTGGCAGGTAGGCAGTTCTGCAACTTTTGGAACTACTTCTGTTTTTAAAGGAACGGTTATGGCATTGGAATCCATCACTTTCAATACAGGAGCAACACTTGAT
>Ga0209880_1000060_pt1 | contig 19779 bp, 21 predicted proteins | sample PersoiDNA2013191_FD_185803 | JGI IMG/M metagenome (GOLD analysis project Ga0209880, IMG submission 185803) | Permafrost soil microbial communities from the Arctic, to analyse light accelerated degradation of dissolved organic matter (DOM) -... | ecosystem: Environmental > Terrestrial > Soil >... | reverse complement strand
CTCCTTCGTCGCAAGCCAAAGCCGCGTCTGCACAACCGGGATCGAATCCTTTGGGTCTGGATGCGGTGGCTCTGGCCGGAGGGATGGACTCGTCAACTGAGGATCGTGCAACCGGAGACGGTGATCGGCTGGCATCGAAGGGGTTGGCGCCTGTACTGGAGCTGGAGGTCGCACAGTCGGCTGGGCCGGCCACGCCTGAGCCCAGAAGTCCGGGAACTGATTGCTCGAATGTCGCGGGAGAACCCGCTTTGGGGCACCGAGCGCATCCGCGGCGAGCTGCTCAAGCTCGCGATCGTGGTCAGCAATCGATCGATTCGCCGCTATCGATGGCGCGGTCCCAGGCGGGAGAGAAGTCAGAGTTGGCGAACGTTTCTGCGCAACCAGATCAAGGGCATCTGGGCGGCAGACCTATTCGTGGTCCAGACGATCGGCTTCCAGACTTTGTACGTCTTCTTGTTCATCAGCCACGAGCGCAGGGAGCTGATTCACTTCAACGTTACCGCCAGCCCGACGGCTGCATGGATCTGGAGACAAGTGATCGAAGCGACCGCCTGGGGCCGACAACCGCGATACCTGATCCATGACCGGGACAACGTGTATGGCGATGACTTCGGGAACAAGCTCGCCGGTGCTGGCATCGCCGAGATCCGAACGCCCTATCGGGCGCCGCTGGCGAATTCTATCGCCGAACGGGTAGTTCGGACCTTTCGCCAAGAGTGTCTCGATCACGTCGTCGTGTTCAACGAGCGGCATCTACTCGCCTTACTCGCGGAGTTCGTGCACTACTACAACCATGATCGCCCTCATCGCACGATCGAGCTGGAAACGCCAGTGCCAAATCCGCCGATATCGCGTGGCGACGTCGTTAGCCGACCGATCCTGGGCGGCCTTCACCACGTCTATGCGAGGGCGGCATGAGCGATGCACTTATGCCGCCCTACACCTCCTTCTCGGTGGTTTTCCAGACCTACCGCGGGAGACTACGTCTTTCTACTTTTACAGCGCCGGGGGGACGCGACCCGTCCAGACACGGAAGGTCAATCTCCTCTTAATCCCAAGGTTCAGGGTTCGATTTCCTGCGCGAGCACCACCGTCCCCGCCGAATGGGTGTGTCATCTATGGATTCGGGTGGGGGAACACCCCTCGGACTAGCGACTTTCGGATGCGGCGGTCACGGGTGCTGACCAGCCCGGAAAGCGAAGAGCCCGGCGCCCATGGGTCTCCGGGCTCCTCTTTTCGATTCGTGCGCGGGCTAAGTAGTAGTCCGGCGGCCGCGCAGCAGGCCAACGAGCCAGATGACGGCCAGTACGACGATGCCAATCCAGAGCAGGTTGATCAGCGCGCCCGTCGCGTGGAACAACAGCCAGAGCACGAAAAGGACGACCGCGGCGACGATGAGCATGTGGATCATTTCTTTGGTTCACCTCCTGATGCTTACTGTCGGCACGGCGCTAGTGGAGCCTTCCGCGAAGACCCGTTCGTAGGGTGAGCCCAATCCCAGGAAGAACCCGACCCATCCGACGAGCCGTTGTTGAACCACCAACGCATCACCTTCAGATCGTCGCCCCAGGCGCACCAGGGTGCTAGGGCCAGAAGCACTCATATATCAGTGCCAGGAGTCCTATTTCGTCCTGCGCTTCGACCCCCTGACTGCTCTTGGTCCCCTGAAATCAGGGACCGTCGACCCTGTCGAAAGAGCGAGTCGTGCATCAGGCTACTTCCATGCTCAGGTCTTACGTACAGCCAAGTCACAAGAGGTGAATGACCAAATGGCAATTCAGGAACCGACTTCCGCTCCGGCCTCCGCTCCCACTCCCGCTTTCGCTCCGGCTTCCGCTCCCGCTCCCGCTCCGGTCGAGCGCGCCTCGGTGACCGAGAAAGGCCGCTATAACTTCCGCGCGGCGGCTGTGGTCGGATTCATCGTCGGCGTCGTCGACATCTTCATCGCAGCTCGCTTCCTTGGCAAGCTGTTCGGAGCGTCATCGCAATCGGCCTTCGTCAACTTCATCTACCAGGTCAGCGCGCCCGTGGTGGCACCGTTCACAGGCATTTTCGGGAACAGCGGATCGAGCACAAACACCTTTGAGACCGCATCCCTGGTGGCGATCGTCGTCTACGCCGTGATCGGTTGGGGCCTCGTGGTCCTGATCAGGATCGTCACCGCGCCTCACGGCACCAAGCCGGCATCGGCGTGATGGAGCTCAGCTCCTGGCCGTCACCGAGCCTGGAGTCGAGGCTCAGGTTGTTGCACCGGCGCCGCCGCCTCGCTTTCCTTAAGCACCTCCTAGCGACGATGAGCCCCGTGCTCGTGGGAGTGTTGCTTCTCCTCCTTCTCGCCGCCTTTGGGTCGATGGCAGGTTTGCGATGAGACCAACCGCGACCGAAGTGAGAACCCTCGGGAAATCTCACTCCTCGCGTGTCGCGGCCGCCGACCGCGGTATGCGGAGTTGGCGGGGAATGCCCGGAGCCCGATTGACAGGCGCAACCCAGCCGGCGCCGCCGCGTTTTTCCGAGCTATCGCTCGCGTCGCCGGCGGGCTCGACGATGCGCACTAACAGAGTTAATCAAAGGAGGTCTTCATGAAGGACCAGGTTCGTGGCAAGGCGGAAGAGATCAAGGGCAAGCTCACCGGCGACCGCGGCGAAGAGATCAAGGGCAAGTCGAGGCAAAAGGTGGGGAACGTCAAACGCACCGTCCGCGACGTCAAAGAGGACGTACGTGAGGCGGTCAATCGAAAGCGGGCCTCACGGTAGATCCCTGATTGCCAAGGCCGGATGCGCACGAGCGCGTACCGGAGCATGGAGGTGCAGATAAATGAAGCGGTTAACCATGGGTGCGATGTTGGGCGGCCTCGCCGTCTACCTCTTCGATCCCGAGTTGGGCGAGGAGCGACGTGAGCGCCTGTCCTCTCTCTGGCGGGAGAATCGGGGTAGTGTGGTGCAAGCTGGTCGGGCCGCCTCCCAAGCAGCTGAGTCCGCGCAGCCATTGGCTCGCCGCATGACCAAGGCAGTAAGCCGCGGTGACTGGGCGGAGGCTTTCGATCGAGGTCGGCCCGCGGTCAGTCTGACCAAGCTTATCTGTGCCGCTGCGATCGGTGCCACTCTCGTTTACTTCCTGGATTCGGTTAAGGGCTCAGAGCGCCGGCAGCGGTTGCTTTCCGCCTGGCAGGAAAAGCGGCACTCAACGCTGGAGGCGGTTCGCCAGGCCGCCCGGCAGACGGTCAAGGCTGTCAAGCCCCACGCTGGCCGTGTCAGTGATCAGGTGGCCGACGCCGTCGAGGGCGTCAAGTCCAGGGTCCGCTGACATGCGGTGAGGGTCGCGTCCCGAGACTGCTGTAAAAGCGAAGCCGTTTCTCTGCGCGGCGTCAGCATTCTAAGCCCTCGATGTCGCGGTCGGATAGGCCGCAGACATAAGCACCGGGACATTCAACTTCGACGGCACCAACGCCGCTGGCCAGAGCCTGGGCATGCACGCCGCGGTTCTGTTCACCTTGAATCCTGACGGGTCAATGAACCTTAGCCACATCGACGTAAGCTGCCGTTAGAGCATCCGGGGAAGGAGGCGGCCTTCCGGCCGCCTCCTCGACCTCCCACCATCAACGCCGGTAGCAGGAGGTCGAACTAACCCTGACGGGCCACGACAAGCTGGCGAGTCGCATCCCTTAATGGCCGGGTCGGGTTTCCAGCCATCGTGCTGGCGTTGCAGTGGCTTCGCGCCCGCGTTGCCCCGACCCGTTTTGAGGCAACCGGACTAGGGAGCACGGCCCTCAACATGCTGGTTTTGGCCGCGCTGCTCCTCACCCCGTGGTACGCGCCGCCGCTTCAAGCATCAATGGGTCGCGTGTGTACTATGGTGTAGGGATGCGCACCAATGTGGAACTGGACGATCGCCTCGTGAGCGAGGTGATGCGCCGTTATCGCCTGAAGACCAAGAGGGAAGCTGTCGATCTCGCTCTTAGGAGGTTGGTTGACGAACCTCTCGAAGCTGCTCAGGCGCTCGAGCTCGAAGGATCGGGTTGGGACGCCGACCTGGGGGAGTTGCGGCAATCGCGGCGCGAGGCGAGCTAATCCTGGTCGACTCGTCGGCCTGGGTCGAATTTCTGCGCGGCACTGGCAGTCCAGTGAACGCTCGCGTGCGCCTGCTACTGGAGAGTCGTGCATCGCTGGCGACGACCGAGCCGATCGTGATGGAGGTGCTTGCTGGGGCTCGCGATGACAGCCACCTGAGAATGCTCCGACGTCTTGTGCTCGGGTGCCGAATGATCCCGCTTCGCGGCCTCTCGGACTACGAAGAGGCAGCCGCCGTCTACCGCACGTGTCGGCGGGCGGGACTCACCGTCCGGCGCCTGGTGAACTGCCTGATCGCGACAGTCGCCATCAATGCCGATGTGTCGCTGCTCCACGCCGATAGCGACTTCGATCTCATCGCCCAACGGACCACCCTCCGGCTCGCCGATACCGGTGCGTGATCGCGCTGCCGGCGCGAGTTCGAAAAATGTCTACGACACCCCGCCACTACCCGACTGCGGACGCAATGGGGGTCGCTGTGCCAGAATCGCGAGCCAGGCCAAAGTGAACCGCATCCTGCGCGCGGGGTCGTCGACCCCGTCCGACGAACGGCCTTAGACTCGAATCGGGGGTTACCTGGTAGCCCCACTTCGCGGGGGTGTGATTTTATGAAGCTGACTCGACTACTCGCATGCGCGGCGGCGGCTGGGGCTCTGGTCGTCGCTGGGGCTTCGAGCGCCCTGGCCGGCACGACCGTCGTCGTGACTCCCACCAACCAGCAGGGTTGGAACACGTCTGACACGCGGTCGGGCGGGACCGTGACGTTTGTTTCGGATCCGTCGTCGCCGTTTCCGTCCGGGGCTCTCCAATTGACGACCGACCTGACAACGACCGCGAAGGCGCAGTACCTACATGCCGCCAATGCTCCGTTGTCGTCTGTGACCGAGGCCGGCTACTACACCCGGCAGGTAAGCGGGCCGGCGGTCGCGGACCCGTCCTATCAGCTGGTGATGTGCTTGAACGGCGGTACCACGTGCGGTTTCACAACGCTGGTGTTCGAGCCTTACCAGAATCCGCTGATGGGCCCGATCGTCCCCAACGCGTGGCAGCACTGGGATGTTGCGTCCGGGCTGTTCTGGTCAACGAGGACGGTCACCTGCTCCAATGGAGTGGTCGCCGGCACTCCGGGAGGTCCGGCAATCTACACGATCGGGCAGATTCAAACGATGTGCCCGAACGCTGTGGTCATCGGTTTTGGAGTGAACATCGGTAGCAACAACCCCGGCTACATCGTGGAGACCGACGGGTTCGACTTCAATGGCACCACATACGACTTCCAGCTCACCAACCCTCCGACCTCGAAGGATCAATGCAAGGACGGCGGCTTCACCAACCTCACCGACGCCCAGGGCAACGGGTTCAGCAACCAGGGCCGGTGCGTTTCGTTCTTCGAACATCAGGACTGACCAAAGCTCTAATGGAGGAAAGCCCCCGAGTAATCGGGGGCTTTCTTTTTGAGTGCTCTATGCCGTCACAAGCCGGCTGAACACGACCAGCCGCTGGTCGTATGTACGCGTGCTGCGCGAGTAATGGCCGTAGCACGTGATCAACACAAGCCGCTGGTCAGTGGTCGGGCCGAATACCTGCAGCTGTGTGGCATCGCTCAAGTCCATCGAAGCGACACGCGTGACCTGGTAAACGAGCTCACCGCCGCTCGCATCCGAGACGTGGATCCGGTCACCCGGCCGCATATTCTCCAGGTGGCTGAACAGGGCCTGCGTTCCGACGCCCCGGTGGCCGGCGATCACCGCCGAGCCGGTCTGGCCCGGGCGGGCGCTGCTCGACAACCAGGTGGACGTCCAGAGGTCGTTTGGTACGCCCATCGATCCGTCTGCCATGAGACCCACGCCCGCCACCGCGGCATCGACGCCGATCGATGGAATCCGCAGCCGTGAGGGCGTGATCGCGCCGACAGCCGCGTGAAACGTCATCTCGACCGGATTGGCTGGCGCGACCTGAGCCACGTTCGCGGGGCCGACGAGCCCGGCTCGCGCGCCAACCTCATCTGCAACAACTGAGGTCGCGGCAGTGGTTGTCGAGGCTCTGGAAAGGATGTTTTGGGCCGGGACGAACTGGCCAGTGGCGAGCGCGCATACGACGATGCCGATCAGCGCGGGCATCGCACCGAGAGCCGGTCGACTCTGGCGCTGCCGGAACCGCAAGCGTCTGCGCCGCCGGCCGACCATGGCAACCGCCAACCCTGCGGCCAGCGCGAGCAAGCCCAGTGCAATCAACCAATTGGTAGGCGGCGTGGCGGGCACGCCGACTGCAGTGGGGTCATCAAGAACCTGAACACCCGATGTGTTCGGCAATCCCGCCAACGAAATGATGTTGGTCGGATCGCTCGCGGTGTCGTTGGCCGCGTTGGTCTCGCCTCCACCGCTGACAGTGGCAACGTTCGTGAGCGCGCTCGCAGAGGTCGAAAGTACCGTTACCGTCACCCTGATCGGGAGGTAAGAAGCGCCGGCAGCGAGCACGTCGGACCGCGTGCACGTGACGGTCTGGCCGGAGGGCGCGGGGCAAGTCCACCCGGACCCGGCCACCGCGGTTGGCGTCAGCCCCGCAGGCAGGACGTCCGTCACGGTGACCGTCCCGGTGGTGGGGCCGCCGCCGGAGTTGTGCGCGGTCAGCGTGTAGGTGGCCGTGGTCGATCCTCTGACGAAGGGATCCGTGTGAGTCTTGGTGATGGTCAGGTCCGGGATGCCGACCGACACCCGTTCAGGCCCGCCGCCCGGATAGGCGGTCGACGCCGTTCCGGGGAGGGTGGTGCGGGTCGGGTCGAGGTAGGTGGCGGCGGCCGGGTTGTTGTAGGTTCCGGGGGCAACGCTCGACGCGATATTGACCGTGAAGGTGATGACCACCGAGCCCCCGCCGGGAATCGAGAAGGTCCCAAAAATCGGATTGGTATCACCGACAACCGGGTTGACGGTCGCTGGCTGTGTTGCGCCACCGGTGAAAGCAACGCCGACCGTACTGGCATAGGTGAAGCCGGTAGGCAGCGCATCGGAAACGCTTACGTTGGTCGCCGGCGCGGTGCCGGCGCCATTGCCCACCGTGATCGCGTAGGTCGCGCTCGTCCCGGTCACCGTGTTGGTCACATTGGGAGTGCTCGTCGACTTGGTGACCGCGACCACTGACACACACTCTGCGCCGGAGGACGAACCGGGGATCCCGCCGGGTGTGGTGGCCAGGAGGACGCCTGCGCCACCGTCTGACGACCCGTACGGATCCGCGGCGGTCGTCGTGGTGCCGTGGGCGCCTCCAAGAACGCTGGTCGATGCCGGAGGAGAGGAGGTGACGATCACGCCGCCCGCTCCGCCGCCACCAGGACCATGTCGCTCGGCAGTCCCAACACGGGTCGCCGCGGCATTGGTGCCCGCGCCGCCGTTGGCCGTGATGGTCAAGCCGGCAACTGTTCCTGTGGTCGTGGTGACGATGACGCTGCCACCTGCACCACCGCCACCACCGCCATCGTTGTCCGGCGTCACACCAACGCTACCGTTGGCGGTGATCGTGCCCGTCCCGGCCAGCGAGCCGGCCCGGATCATCACCATTCCGCCGCCCGTACCTCCCGACGAGGCAAACGCCGTCGAGTTGTTCCGGCTTCCGGCGCCACCGCCGCCACCAAGCACCACCCTGCCGGCAGCAGGCGTGAAGGCAGCCCCGCCCAGGCCGCCGACCGGCTGGTTGGTGTTCCAGCTGTTGCCGCCCATGCCGCCCTGCCCGCCGTTGGCCCCGCCTCCGCCGCCCGAGTTCTGGTCGTTGGCCGCCGGATGGAAGTCGGTGCCGCCGCCACCCGCATTACCTGGCGCGCCCCGCGCGGCGTCGCCCAACGGATATCCATCCGCGACGCCGTTGACAGCCGCGGCTGCGATCGGGTCATAAAGGAAGTGGGGGGTGCCCGCGATCCCCTCGGCCTTGTAGCCGTGGTCGCCTCGCTGGCTGAGCACGGCATAGTCGGTGTTCAGGTCGGTGCCGCCCGCCTGAGCCACTCCAAGCCCGCCCTTGAACCCGAGCTGGTCGACGCTCATGGTCTGGCCGTTGAGGTTGAGTGCGCCCGCGGCGTCGATCGCGAGGACTCCGCCCGCGTGAGCTGTGCCATCCCACGCCGTGGCGGTCAGGCCGGCTGTCACGATGGCACTCGAGTACTGCGGCACGTGTATCACCTGGAACGTGCGGAAGCCATTCGTGGCAGTGACAGCAGAAAAGTCATAGGCGTTGACGAGACCTCCGCCGGCGCCCGTTCCCGCAATGCTCACCGCGTTGGCCACAACCGCGCTGGTCGCCTTGACATATTCGTACAAACCAGTTGAGCGAATGCCGTTGGATCCACGCCCGGTGGCGCCGTCGCCATATGCAATCGAATTCACGGCATTGATGTCGGCGTCCTGCATCTGGATGACGAGGAGCAGGTCTCCGGCGGCGATCGGCGGCGAGGCTCCCGGAATCCGGGTTCCCACCGAAATTGACTTTGCACCGACCACTGCGCTCGCGGTGGCCGGGTAGTACGAGTTGACGACGCCCGTCAACGTGGCGGCCGGACCGTCGTTTCCTGGTGTGACGCACCCACGCCCGGCCGCCAGGGCAAGCGCCGGCGGCTCGACGACCAGCGCCGTCAGGGCGAGCAGTAGGGCCGCCGCTCCCGCGGCGCCCCCGCGCAGGGTGCGGAGTGTGATTTTTGTCATACGAACGGATGCCATCTTGGGCGGGATTCTATGCTCACGCGCCGTCGTATAGACCAGGCGGCGTGTAGTCTCGCGAACGTGAGCGCCCTAACCAGGTGGCTTCCGGCCTCTGGCCTGCTGGCCGCGGTCGCTTTTGCGCTGACCGGGCTAATCTCGCCGCCGCCACCTGTGGCAGGCGCTCCGGCTGCCGGCGTCGCCGCGTATTACGCCGTTCATCACACCGGCCTCGAGCTGGAGAGCCTCGCGGACGGCATCGGGGCGACGCTGCTCGTCGTATTCGCGGCGACTTTCCACTCACGTATGAAGAAGACGACATCCTTGACCGCTCTCGTCGGTGCCGCCATCGTCGCCGCTTGCGTGCTGGTCTAGGTGGCGGCTTTCCAGGCGCTGGCCTTCCGCCCCAATCCAGACCTGGGCCGTGCGGCGCTGCTCAACGACCTCCAGAGCTTCACCTTTCAGGTCGCAACCTTCCCGACGCTCCTGTTCCTCGGCGCGGCGGCGGCCTCGATCCTCAGCTCGGCCGCGTTGCCCCCGCTGGGTCGGGCTCACGGGCGCGGCCGCAGCTGCGCTGCAGGCAGTGTCCTGGATCTCCTTCTTCACACCCTCCGGACGCCTTGCGGCGGGGGGCGTGCCGGACGTCGTTTCGTTTGCGGCGCTGCTGGCGTGGCTGGTCACGTGCTCGGTCGTGATGCTCGCGAGAAGCGGTCCGGTGGAATCGCCGGCCGTCTCGGGACGATTGCAGTGAATGTGAGCACATTCAAACAAGACGTCATCGATGCCGCTGGGCGTGAAAAAGAGGTCAAGTTGACGACCTTCGGGCGGAAGACAGGCAATTCCTCCGACGTGACGATCTGGATCACGACTGACGGCGACCATCTGTACATCCGCTCCGGTCAGCGCATGCGGCGGCAGTGGCCGCAAAACCTGGAGGCTCGCGGCGAAGGCGTTCTGCACCTCGGTGACATGGATCTAAAGGTGAAGCCGCGGCGGGTGACCGATCCAGCCGAAGCCCGCGCGAGCTCCGCCCTGTACACGCGCAAGTACGGCGAATTTGTCAAAGCCTCGAAACCGGACGAGCCCCTCACGCCAGGCGAAGTGGCGAGCTTCGAGCTGCTCCCCGCTCAGTAATGAGCCGAGACCGCCGCGCGGTCTCCGTCGCGTTCCTCGCGTTCGGCGCGGTCGTGGGCAGCTGGGTCCCTCGCCTTCCCGCGCTCAAAGACCACCTGAACCTTTCTGACGGCCAGGTCGGCTACGCGCTGCTTGCGTTCGCGACGGGAGCTGTAATCGGTGCCGCCATCGGGCGCATCGTCCTCGCTCGGGGAGCAAGGGGGTGGGTGAGGGGAGGCACGGTCGCGATCAGCGCATCGCTGCTTGGACCGGCGCTCGCCGGCTCCTTCGTCCAGCTGTTCATCTCCCTGGTTCTGTTGGGCGTTTGTGCCGGCTTCATCGACATGCTTGAAAACGCGCAGGCCGCGGAGTTGGAGCGGACGGCGGGCCGGCCGCTGATCAATGGCTTTCATGGTTTCTGGAGCCTCGGCGCGTTTGTGGGAGCGCTGGTGGCGGGCGGCGCCGCTTTCGCCGGCGTCGCGCCATTGCCGCAGTTCGCGCTGGCCGCGATAGTCGCCGGTGCCGGATCGGCGTTCTTTCTACGCGACCTGCCCGACACACGTGCCGGCGCTCGCCGGGCAGCGCCAGGCGGAGCGGGACGGTACTGGCTGACCGGATTTGTGATCGCGATCGCGGCGATCGCGTTCTGCAGCATCCTGGTCGAGGGCGGCGGCGCGGACTGGAGCTCGCTGTACCTCAGGGAGTTCAGCCATGCCGATCCGGGCATCGCGGCCGGAGGATTCGCCGCCTTCGCGCTCGCGGCGGCTTTAGTTCGGTTCCGTGCCGACCTGCTTACTGCGCACACCAGCCCTGCGGTCGTCGCGAGGCTCGGAGGATTGACAGCGGCCCTCGGACTCGCGCTCGCGATCGGCGTTCCGGCGCTGCCAGGCGCGATCATCGGGTTCGCCTTGGTAGGAATCGGCACGTCCGTGCTGGTGCCGCTCGCGTTCAGCGCCGGCGCCAATCTCGGCGCAAGCGGCACGGCGCTCGCGCTGGTCCTGGCTGTCGGTTACGCGGGTTCGATCGCCGGCCCGGCGATGATCGGGACCGCGGCGGACCACATCGGGCTCCGCATCGCACTGGGCATTCCACTTGCCGCTTCACTCGTGATCATCGCGCTCGCCGGCAGCCTGCAGCGAGCCCCGGTTACGCCGTCCGGATCAGACGCGGGGCCGGCCGAGCCGGCCGGCCCCGCGGTCGGAAGGGTTAGTGGCTGGTGAGCCGCAAGCAGGCGACGTCGTACTGCGACACGGCGGCGGTGCTGTTCGCGTTGGCGAGCGAGGCGCTGTCCTTGTTGCCCGCGTAGAACTTGGTCACGTTCGGATTGAACGGCGAGCCGGGCGAGTTGACGGAGTTGCCCGGCGTGACCGTCGCGGTACCTGATCCACAACCGATAGCCGGCGCGCCGTTATGGCCGGTGGTCGGATTCTGTGATGGCTTCGTCGGGCCAGATGCCAGGGCGGTCGCCCCGGTCGCCAGTGTTAGCGCGATCACGCAGAACACACTCACGCTGAAATTCCTGAAAAGTCTTGCCATTTGAACCTCCCGGTTTGATGAATGAGCCTCAGCCTTCACCTTTAGGTACCGGAGAGTGTTACGCCCGGGCAAGACCGCAGATGAACCGGATCACGGCGTCGATTCCCCGGTAGTAGTTGTCGACCACCAGCCGCTCGTTGGGCGAGTGGACCGCGGAATCGGATTGGGCGATCCCGCTGATGACCAGGGGCGCGCCAACCGCCTCCTGGAAGTCGATCGAGACCGGAATCGATCCGCCGACCCGGATCAGCGCCGTCTCCTTTCCGAAGGCGGCCTTGTAGGCTGCGCGCATGGCCTGCGCGGCAGGGTGATCCACGCCGCAGGTCACCGGCGGCGCGGCGCCAAGCATGTCGATCGTGACCTCCACTCCGGGGGTGGTCAGCTGCTGGACCTGCTTCTCCAGCGCGGCGAGGATCGTCTTCCAATCCTGGTCCGGCACCAGCCGCATGCTCACCTTGGCCGACGCGCGCGCTGGGATCACGGTCTTCTTGCCTTCGCCGGTGAACCCGCCCACAATGCCGTTCGCGTCGAGCGTGGGGCGGCTGCCGGTGCGCTCCAGCGCGAGGAAACCTTCCTCGCCTTCGAGCGCCCGCGCACCCGACATGCGCTTCACCGTCTCGATGTACCTCGCGTCCTTCTTCTTCCAGTCCGCCAGCTCTTCCGGGCTGGGCCTGACGACCGCGTCGTAGAAGCCCGGGATCGTGATGTGGCCGTGGCGATCCTTCAGCTCTCCGATGATGCGGGCCAGGGTGTTGATCGGGTTGGGTGCGACGCCGCCGTAGACGCCCGAGTGCAGGTCGACGGCGGGGCCGGTGGCGTGCAGCTCGACGTACAGCAGCCCTCGAAGGGCGGTGGCCAGGGTCGGGTGGCCGTCTTCGTCGAGGCCGCTGTCCCAGATCAGCACCGCGTCGGTCTTGAGGCGCGATCCGTTGGCTCGGATGTAGCGCGGGAGGGATTCGCCACTGATCTCCTCTTCGCCCTCGAAGATGAATCGGAGGTTGATGGGTGGTCCGCCGGCCGCGAAGAGGTGCTCGACCGCCTTGACCGTGGCCATATGGTTGCCCTTGTTGTCCGCAGCACCGCGCGCGAACAGGCGGCCATCGCGGATCTCGGGCTCGAATGGCGGTGACTTCCATTCCTCCATCGGGTCGGGTGGCTGCACGTCATAGTGGCCGTAGATCGTGAGGTGTGGCTGGCCGGGGCGCCCATTCCAATCGGCGACCACCACCGGCAGTCCTTTGTCCATGACGTCGACGATCTCGGTCTCGAAGCCGAGCCCCTTGAGCCGGTCGCGCAGCCACCTTGCGTTGCGCAGGCAGTCTTCGCGTCGCTCGGGAAGCGTGCTCACCGACGGGATCCGCAACTCCTCGATCAGGTCCTTGAGATCCGCATCGCGCGCGGCAGCGGCGCGAGTCAGGGCGTCCTGTTCCACGGATTGTGTCTTCGCCATCCCTATGACCTCCCTCTGGCGCGCCTGATCTGCGCTGCGTGATCGTGCGCGTGCGCGGCGTAAATCGTCAGCCAGTCCTGGACCGAGTACGGCCCGCTCTCAGTATGCGTCCCAACTTTGTCCCAGTCCTCTTCTGTCATCCGCTCGAGGAGCTGCGCGCTCGTTTCGCGCGCCCACCGCATCGCTTCGAGCGACGGTTCGATGGGGCGGTCGGAGGCGAGCTTGCGCGCGAACGTCGCCTCGTCGTAGCCATGGATGATCGGTTCGTCCTCGGTCAGGAGGCGCCGGATCCGGATCGCCGACATCATCTCGCTGTCCGCGAGGTGATGGGCGGTCTGGCGCGGGGTCCACTCGCCGCTCGCGGAGCGATCGAGCTCGTCGTCAGTGATCCCTTTCAAGGCGTCCGCGACCACGAGGTGTCCATCGCGGTATCTCTCGATCAGTCGCGCTCTCTCTTCAACGTCCATCGCATCCTCCCTTGGAGCCGGCGACAGGAATCGAACCCGTAACCTGCTGTTTACAAAACAGCTGCTCTGCCAATTGAGCTACGCCGGCGTCCCCTGAAGGGTAAAGGAACCCTTTCTGACAGGGGGTCGGGGGCTAATCTGAGTTCGAAACCGGCCTCAAAAGGGCCGGTTTCGGCGTTTCGGGGGACCCCTAAAGCAGGGGCCAACCGGGCGCCAAGTAGGAGGAAATATGCCCGGAAAAACACGAAAACAGATGGTCTTTTCAAAAACAGGTGGTCATGCCACGGGCCGTCCGCGGGCACTTCGCGAGCCGCTGCGCCTGCGCCGCCCGGAGCCGGACATGGAGCCGGAAAGGGCTGAGCCAGCCCCGCACCCAGCTCCTCGCGGCGTTCGGCAGACCCGACTCCAGCCCCTGATCACCGAGTGGTTGCTCGACCTGCGTGTCCTCGGCCGTAGCCCCCGGACCCTTGGTTGGTACAGCCAGAAGATGAGGTGGTATCTGGAAGAGGGCGGCGGGGTGCAGACGCTGGAAGAGTTCAACGCCTTTGAGCTCAAGCGTTACCTGGCCAGCCTCCAGGACCGCGGCCTCGCCGAGAACAGCGTCAAACACGCCCACACGGTGGCCAAGGCATTTGCCAACTGGGCTGCCCGCGAGGGCCACCCGGTCGATGAGGCCCTCCTTCGTGTCCGCTCCCCCAAGGTCGCGGAGACTGAACCGGAGACCTTGTCCGCGGCGGAGCAGGAGGTCGTACTCCGCTCGGCAAGGGCCGGCTGGCCGCGCACTGCGCTCCAGATCCTGCTCGGGACCGGGATGCGGGTCTCCGAGCTGTGCGCCCTGGTCCTCGAGGACATTGAGGAGGACGACGACGCCAGCTTCCTCAAGGTCCGCAGAGGCAAGGGGGCAAAGTTCCGCCGGGTTCCAATCAGCCGCCACCTGCAGCGTGAGCTCGCTCGCTACGTGAACCGTGGCCGGCCAGCCTGCCGTAACCAATCCTTGCTCGTGCTCCAAGACGGCAAGTCGGTATCGGTCGAGTGCGTCACCCAAATGCTCCGGCGACTGAAGAAGCTCATCGGGTTCGCTGTTCATGCGCACAAGTTCCGCCATACGTTCGCGACCGAGTACCTGAAGCGGGGAGGGGAGATCGAGCGTCTGCGCAAGATCCTTGGCCACACCTCCTACGCGATGGTCATGCGTGACCGCAACTTTTGTGCGCGAGGCTACGACGCGGCGGTTCAACCTCCGCTGGGCGCTGATCGCGTTTGGCGACCTGAGGGTGCCTGGTGATCGGATCGTTAAGTACCCGTTCACGACCGACATTGGCGAGTTCACTAAGGCGCTTCGAGGAATGCCCGAGTTTTCGGGCGGAGCCAACTCCAGCGAAACATCTCTGGATGCTCTATCGGTGGCCGCGCTGCACAAAGGTTGGAGCAGCCAGGCCGTACGGATGTGCATCCTGATAACTGATGAGCCGCCGGCCGGGCTCGAGGTTGACCTTGAGACTGTGGGCCGCCAACTCCGAGAGCGACGGATCGTTGTCTTCTGCGTGTCGCCAGACCATCGCGCCTATCGCTGGTTGGCCCAAGTGACGGGTGGGGAGTGGTGGGACATCTACGAACCCGTCCCCTTCGACCGTTTGCTTGAGCGGCTGGCCAAGAGGATGATGCAGCTCGCGGAGAAGCTCCGGCCGTTACTGAGCTCAGGTTCGAAACCACTCCCCGCGAAGGAATAGTGCGTGCCTGAGCCAACCTACTACGACGTGCTCGGCGTGCCGCCTGACGCCACCCAGGACGAGATCCAGACAGCTTGGAAGCGTCAGCTGAAGTATTGGCATCCGGACCATAAGGCCGGCCCGACTGCCGCAGCACGCGCAAAGTCCCTCAATCGGGCTCACGATGAACTCTCCGACCCGCTCAAGCGGCAGGAGTACGACCGCATGCTGGCTGGAGGAGTACCCATCGACAACGGCGACGATCATGAATGGGCACCCGCCTGGACCCCACCGCCAGGGCGTTACACCGCGAGGAAACCTTCTCGCCCCAGGGCGAGGCCGGGCCCAGCTGCACCACCACCTCCTCCGGCCGGCGCGTGGGCGTCCGACCCTGCCACCAATCTGAGCTCGTCGGCGCCTCCAGGGTCCGGCTGGACGCATGTGACATCTACGCACTACCGAAGCCCTGTGTGGCGGTATTCGCTGGTCGCGGGTACCTGGGTGGTCACGCCGCTGCGGCGCCCCACACTCACTCCCGGGTTCATAGGCGCCGTCGCGGTCCGAGTCGTGGTTCTGGGAGGAGCTGCCGGCCTGATCTGGCTATCTATTCCGTACCTCATTGCGGCTGCGGAGTCCGGTTGATGACGACGAGATCGGACGGCATTGCCTCCGAGCCGCCCCAGTTGATGACCAACGGCGCGGTTTCGGCGTCGCGCGGGATATCGGCGGGGTCGTGAACCAGATGCAGTTGCGCACCCTGTCCTGCGACTGTCTCGACGTTGCGCGCGAGCGCGTCCGATGGGATCGACGCCGGCGCCAGCGACCCAGCATGACTGAGGTGACGGCGCGCGTTCTAAGACTCGCCACGGTAATTCCGGTCACCATTGGAGTGATCGGGCACGGGAATTCGTTTCGTGGTGCTCGGCTCGACTGGCACGGGTCACGTTGGATTTAAGACGGCCCTGAAGCTTTAGGCCGAAGTATTTTCGAGGTCGGCCGGTTCCCTTGTCTAGAAATGCTCGCCGGTTCGGCATGGCACTGTCGCCGCCGCCACGGGGGGTGGGGTGGGGGGGTCGAAGTGCCCGGCTCGGCTCCGGCCCCGCCTGGACGCGCCGGAACGACGCCCCGCCGCCGCCGGACGAGTGTAAGAACGTATGTAACCGGCCCGATTCGTATACGGATACCGTTGTTTGACAGACAGCAGGAATGGGACGCGGGACCGGGGCACGGTGAGGGTCCGCATAGGGGGCCGTCAGAGCGGCCTCTACGCGCTTTTGTTTGCTACTGGTCCGCGCCGGCGCGTGGTTCGCGATGTTCAACTCGGAAGAGGACGGCGAGGACTAGGTAAAGGAGCGAGGGCCCACGCCGGGCCCTCGCTTCGATGGGCTTTGGCTATCCGCCTTTTGCTCGCTCACCGGTGTTCGGGTCCAGGAACAGCTTGTTGCTGTGATTGCCCTCAGCATTGGTGAAGTTGAAGAGATCCATCAGTGATCCCGCCTTGGCATCGAGCGAAGCGTCCCCGATGCGACCCAGGGTCCAGTTGTCCTCGATGAGGCGGAGGACCGAGGCCTGGTCGGTCACCGAGTGGTCGACGTAGTTCTGCTTGGCAAACCCGGAGACGGCCAGCAGGGGCACGCGCGGCCCGTAGGCGCAGCGGTCCAGGTAGCCGCCCGAGACATCGTTCGGGTTGGTGCCGCAGTTGTTGCCGTTGGCGAGCCTGTCGAAAGAGGGGTCATTTGACTGGTTGACGACAGGGCCCATGACGTGGTCATACCAGCCGTCCGAGTCATCCCAGACGAGGATGGCGGCGGTGCTGCTCCACTCCTGCGTGCGCTGCAGCTGGTTGAGCGTATCGACCACGAAGTGCTGCTCGTCGATCGGGTCGGAGTATCCAGGATGTCCGTCCTGGTAGGCAGGCGCCTTCAGAAAGCTGACCGCCGGCATGTTGTGCGCTTTCACTGCAGTCCAGAAGTCAGACAGGTCGTACTGGTGGTTGGCCTGGTCGGTCCTGCCGATCATCGCGGTCGAGGTCGGTGCCAGGTGCTGAAGGTTCTGGGTCGACCTGTAGTACTGGAAGGACTCGTGGTGGGCGATGTAGTCCGCGCTCCAGACTCCGCCGACGTTGGCGTGTCCGATCTGACAGGTGTTCGTCGTCGGCTGTCCGGTGACGACGCTCGTTCCGCTCGCCTCTCGAAAGCCGCCCTGGAAGAAGCCCCAGGTGACGTTCTTCGCGTTGAGCAGGTCTCCGATGTTCTTGTCGGTGCTGGCCAGCAGCTGCGTCGAGGTGTCCCGGGTGCTGCAGATGTCACCAGCCGGTTGCGGATCACCAATGATCGTGTCGTTCACGGTCACCGCGGTGCCAAAGCTCGTGGTGTCGGGCGTGAAGCCGTGAGTCTGTGCGGAGATCAGGTTGATGTTGCCCGGAGTCGAAGGCCCGAAAGTTGTCTCGAAAGTGTTGTCGCTCATGGAGAAGTGCTGGGCGTAGTTCCAGATGGCGGTGACGGTGTTGCCGTCGTAATACCCCATCACCAGGCCCTTGCCATGCCCGTAGTCGCAGGGAACCGCCGTCTGGTTCGGAGGCAGTCCGACCTTGACAGTGTTGGCCACACCGAGCAGCTCAGGGAATTTGTCCATGAGTCCCGAGTCATAGGCCGATTGCTCGGCGCTGTAACCGTGGTTCTGGTCACACGTGACGGACTGCGAGCGGTCGAGCCGGAACGGTTGAACCGTGTTCGGGTTGTTCGGCGCCAGCAGAACGTCATTCAACCCGTTGATCGAAGGCGTGTTGTCGGTGGCGGAAAAAGATGGTTCACCGGCCGGGTTGGTCGCGACCGGATACGTGGCGAAGTAGTGGTCGAACGAATTGTTCTCCTGGTAGATGATCACCAGGTGCTTGATTGGGGTCGTCGTGCTCGAGGCGCCCTCGTCTCCTTGCACGACTCTCGGGCTGGCCTGGACGGCCAGTACGCCTAAGCCGCTGACCAGGGCGATTGCGCCAGAAGCGAACAGCGCGAAGAGCGTTCGCTTACGCGATACCACCTGATGCATGGGTCAACCTCCTTGGTGCGCAGCGCGGGACAGGATAGAACAAGCGGGCTCGTTCCCCACGACGAAGCTTTGGGCGCCTCCTCCAGGTCGCCGGCGTCACGATTTGAAGGCCCCGGGATTCGTGCCTAAGCCATCTGAGTCCGGCGGGTAACGGACTAGTCCCACGAGCCAGATGATGGCGAGCACGATGATGGCAATCCACAGAAGATTGACCAGCCCGGCCGCCGCGTGGAACAACAGCCAGAGGACGAAAAGGATGATCGCGGCGACGATGAGCAGATGGATCACTCTGGTTTACCTCCTGTGTTTGCGGTCGGGGTGAGCGTGCTCGTCAGCTCACCTTGGACTTGACGCGCTCTCCGGCGCCGGCGACCCGATCACCGAGATGCTCGAGACCAGGTTTGACGGCCTTGGCCACCTGCGTGAAGGCTTGGCGGCCCGCCGCCAGCGTCGAGCGCCGGCGCTCCGAACCCCTGACCGGGTTCATGAAGTAGACGAACGCGCCCCCGACGGCGGCGGCACCGACAAGCTTGGATAGGCTGGCTGCCGGCCGGCTTCGATCCAGAGCCTGCGCCCAGTCATCGCGACCAACCGCTTTGCTCATCCGGCGAGCTAAGGGCCGCGCTGACTCGATTGTCCGGGAGGCGGCATGGCCGGCCTGCAACGCGCTATCCCGGTTCTCCTGCCAGAGGGAGGACAGGCGCTCACGTCGTTCCCTGCCCAACTCCGGATCGTAAAGGTAGACGGCGAGGCCGCCCAGTGCCGCACCTAGGGTTAGCCGGTTCATGGTCTGACCACCTCCATATGGCTCAAAGTCCCGCTGTCGACCAGGGCCAAGCGGCGGGGCCGTTTATGGACTGCGCCGAGCCGCCTGACACCATCACGATGGCCGTGTCCCTCCTGGTGTTGAAGTCGGGATCTCCGCTGAATTGCCCCACATGACATCCTCGCCGTCATCATCAGCTGCGGACAGGGGCGATCGCCTCGTCATTCTTGGGACCCTGGGCTCAGGAGGCATCCATCTCGGCCGGATCTTTCAAAGCTGCTTCGCCAGGGCGGGGCGAGAGTGGGAACTCCTCGCGCAGCAGGGCGAGCGTGATCGACGTCTGCGCCGTGGGCTGGAGCAACAGGCTCCGGACAGTGTTGAACAGCCCCAACCTCCCGGGATTCGAACATCAGCCGTTCTGCCTCGTCGAGAATGAGCCAGGCGTCTCCAAGCTCTCCTAGATCCAGATCGGGGAGCGCCATACTGGCGATTCTTGCTCCCGCGTCCGTCAGTCGCTGTTCAGCGGCGTCAGAGCACCAAATCGAATTGGAAATGGAGTTCGGAGATCGACCAAATAGCGACCGATAATCAGGTGTGGGATGCAAATACCACGTCACGGGTCAACGCCCAGCTTTGGAGGTACCACCGGTAACGTGGCGTGGTCGTTCGCGGGCGCTGACGGCGGCAGCCAATCCGACGGCCAGGCGCCACTATTATCCGACGGCCAGGCGCCACTATTATCCGACGGCGAGGCGCCACTATTAGAAGACGCGCGAGGCTGGGAGGGCTATTGAGCGACTATTCCGCAACGCCAATTGCCGCCTGACGTACTTTCTGAACCCCACACCTCCATTTGCATCGTTTGCCACCGCGCCGGGGTTCCCCCGGCTCATCCTAGCGCCGATTCTCAGCGCGACAGCCGGAAGCCGGCGGCAGGGGAAAGG
>Ga0209880_1000057_pt1 | contig 20087 bp, 18 predicted proteins | sample PersoiDNA2013191_FD_185803 | JGI IMG/M metagenome (GOLD analysis project Ga0209880, IMG submission 185803) | Permafrost soil microbial communities from the Arctic, to analyse light accelerated degradation of dissolved organic matter (DOM) -... | ecosystem: Environmental > Terrestrial > Soil >... | reverse complement strand
TTACACTGTATTCTTCGGTAACATGAAACACGTTATTGGTTAAAAATGAAGCGGGATTCCAGTCAATGTAGTGAAGTGTTATGCTTTTTTTATCTCCGTCAAAATTCTGTTCAAATGCTTTTCCCAATGTAATAAGGTCGTAAACCGTTTCGCAGGCGGCTATGTAACCTTCGTTCATCGGCAATTCTTTTAATGCACGAATTCCGTTTTCGATATTGGCATCACTGATATAAGTTGTCTTTGTTGAACTTATTCTTTTATCTGAGTTGATCTCTTTCAACTGTTTCCGTAAAATATCATCCAGCAAAACATTACTTGTTTTACCGCCACGAAGTATTTCGGTTTCTGCCGGACTCAAATAAACGTAACCCAACTTTTGCAGCAACTGCAAAGCAGGTATCTGACTGATATGATCTTCTTTGAAACTTGGAGTTTCCATTATTCTTTTATTTGATTTGAATCATTTTCCTGACATCAGGAAAATGGTCTTACTCGTTTAAAAAATTATCTTCTTGCCAATTTTTTGGATTATTTATTATGTATTCAGAAATACGTTGATAGGATTTTTCATCACGAATGATATGTTCGTAATAATTGCGTTGCCATATTGGTGGGGGTTCAACATTTTGAACCCGTACCGTATTATTCCGAAACCATTTTGTCACGCCTATTTTATATCCCCGGATAATTGATCCAATGGAATGTGGGATGATTTTTTGAAATTCGTTCTGTACGGGTTGAACATTTTGAACCCGTACGTCATTTATATTTTTTTGTGACAATTCAACAATACCATGAACATGATTTGGCATTACAATATGTTCGTGTAAAACAACATTCGGAAAATGTTCGGGAATTCCCAACCAACATTCGTCGGCAATTTTTCCTGCATCGTTCAATACAATTTTGGGTTGAAAATTTTCAATCCCAACAATCTTACCGAAAAGACATTTTCTATCCTGTACACAGATCGTAATAAAATATAATCCTGCCTTCGAATAATCATATCCTTTCAGGCGGATGCTGCGGCGGTGATGGATATTGGGATTGTAATTGTTCATCTGATTGTAAGTTAATAAAATATCATTAAAAATGCACAATATTCACGATTATGATATCGTGCAAAATCTGAGATATAATACTGAATATCAATGTAATTAGTCATTTAATATTGTAATTATCTTTTTTGTATCAAAACCGGGGCAATCGTTATATATTACATATCCCAGTTGATTTGTTGTAAGTGTTGTTGATCCGATCTGAAAGTATGCTGTATTGTTATGATGGTGACCGAATATCCAGAAGTCAGCATCCGATCTTAAAACATCATTATACATTTCCACTGCAAATGCTTCATTAAGGCTGTCTCCCCTGTACTTTTCAGGATAATTTATGAGTGTTGGCACATGATGGGTAACAATTACTTTCTTCTCAGTTCCGGCTTTGGATATTTCCTCATTCAGGAAAGAGCGGCACTGGTCATGAAGCAGATTATAATGATCGGGAGTTAAATCTTTCCCATTATATTTAATGGTATGAAAATCTGAAAGTCTTTGTCTTATCTCAAATTGTTTTCCAGGACTGATACTTGTCCAGAGGGTTGAGAAAATGAGTTTTACATTCTCCTGAATAACAGAAACATTATTCACAAGAAACAGGTTATCCTTTATTTTCTCATTAAACGAACCTGTCCGGGACGAGATATCCGAATGGTAGTATTCATGGTTACCCGGAATCCAATATGTAGTTTTAAAAGTATCTGAGATATAACTGAAAAAATCAGCGTGCTTATCCATCACGGCAAATGGAACAATATCGCCGGCCAGCAATAAAATATCGCCTACAGGTAATAAAGGGTTTCTTTTTAAGAAATCCTTATTTTCAGGGAATTCCAGGTGTAAGTCAGAGGCATATTGTAGTTTCATTTTTGGTTTGGTCTAGTCTTTTAATTTGTTCAAAAATAGTCTGGTTCGGTCTTGATATTTTATTTTCCATTTGATTTTAAATTATTAAAAGATCGCATTGCTATTAGTGAATTTTCCATCCGATATTTTCAATTGAATTCGATAGGATTAAGCTCCCAATTCCTTTAAATACTTATTCATTTCTGCGTGCACTGTTTTCAATTCCACTTCCAGTTTCGCAATCTCAGTTTGCACAGCTGCAATGTCTACTTCTGCTTCTTCCTCAAAAGTGTCCACATAACGTGGAATGTTAAGGTTGAATTCATTTTCTTTTATTTCGTCAAATGTTGCTATAAAGCTGAATTTATCTTCTGCAATTCCTGCCGGTAGTTTCCCTTCATTAAATTTCCTGTAAGTATCCACAATATGTTCAATATCAGCGGGCCGAAGTTTGTTTTGATTTTTAGCTGATTCGTAATGCTTACTCGCGTCAATGAACAGCACATTTTTATTTTCGCCTTTCCCCTTGTTAAAAATCAAAATGGCTGCCGGAATGCCGGTGCCGAAAAACAAATTTGCCGGAAGACCGATAACTGCTTCAAGAATATTTTCCTCAATGGTTTTCTGACGAATTTTCCCCTCGCTGGCTCCGCGGAACAGAACTCCGTGAGGAACAACTACACCCACCTTGCCTTTACCTTCGTAAGTAGTTTCAATCATGTGGCTGATAAATGCCCAATCGCCTTTACTCTTTGGTGGCGTGCCTCTCCAGAAGCGGTTGTACTTGTCGGTTTCGGGATCAAAACTGTCGCTGGATTTGTTTTCCTCCTTATCATCGCTTTTCCCCCATTTATCCAAACTGAAGGGCGGATTTGCAACTACGGTATCAAACTTCATCAAAGCATCGCCTTCTTTCAGTTTCGGGTTACGGATAGTGTCTCCCCATCGAATGGTGGCGTTATCAAAGCCATGTAAAAACATATTCATAACTGCCAGGGCCCAGGTACTTCCGTTAGCTTCCTGACCATAAAGCGAAAAATTATCCGAACCAACTTCTTCTCCGGCTTTAATCAGCAAGGAAGCCGAACCACAAGTCGGGTCGCAAATCCGTGAACCCGGTTTTGATTTGGTAAGTTTAGCAATGAGGGAAGATACTTCTTTTGGAGTAAAGAATTCTCCGGCCTTTTTCCCTGCATCGCTGGCAAAATTTTCAATCAGGAACATATAAGCGCCACCAATAATATCGGTGCCTTCAAGGTGTGACGGTTTCAGGTCTAATGTATCTTTATTAAAATCGAGCAGGAGATTTTTCAACCGTGTGTTCTTATCTTTTGTATCGCCTAATACACTGCTGTTGAAATTAATGTTTTGGAAAATACCTGCACCGTCTTCGCTGTAAAGTTTGTCACGGTTGGCTTCTACCAGGTCTTCAAGTGCAATATCTATCAACTCGCCAATATTTAGTTCATTACGGTGCTCAAACAAATTGTTGAAATGGCTGTGTTCAGGCACCACAAAGCGTTCATGTTTCATTGCGCGATCTGCACGTTCTTTGTCGCCACTATATTTTTTCAAGTGCCTTTCATATTTATCATCATGCACATCACTTAGATATTTTACAAAAAGCATTGTAAGCACATAGTCCTTGTAAACACTGGGGTCAATGCTACCACGAAAAGTGTCACAAGCTTTCCAGACAGCATCGTTAATATCTTTCTGCGTTATTTTTTTTGTCATGTTAATGGTTTATAGCGTTGATTATTTGTTGTTGAATTTGTTTTTCTCTTAAGGTTTCAATTTGCTGCTTCAGATTTTTTTCTACGTTCCTGAGTTGTGTGATTTTCAAAATTGCCCTTTGTGTTTGCAAATCCGGAATAAAGATCTCCAATTCTTCCAAAACAGATTTTGATATGGAAGCTATAGAAGTTCCCATCGCTTTCCCTTTCAAGAATTTTTGTGATATGGGTTGATTGATGTACCAAGCCAGGAACTCCGGTAAGATATTATTATGAGAGGTTTCATTCAAACGGATTACGAAGAAAGAAGTGGAGGCAACAGCAGGTTGGTTTTTACTTTCATACAAGGCTGCAAAATTTTTTGTGCCTTTAGCTGCAAATAATACATCACATTGTTGCAATAAATGTTTATAGGGAATGGTTTCCGACTTTAAATCAGGATGTAAAGAACTTATTAGTTGCCCCTTTTCATCAAAGTTCTTTGCTTGCAAATAGACGATTTCACCCTCTGTTATTGGTTTTGCAAAGATTCCTGTTTGAATGTTGCCGATATGTTTTAAGAGTGTTTTCAAGTCTATGTCTAAATATATAAAGCTATAAATGTATGTAAAAATATTTCAGACTACAAAATAATAATTAAGTAGATGTTCTACAAATATTTTAAAATTAGCATAATATATAGGATACGAGGGCAGTCAAAACTATACTCTTTTAACTGTTGCCCAATCTGCAATAAAGAACCTGTTTTTCAAGAAATGCACTATCAGTCCAGATTCAGATGCCATCCATTTATTTCATGATCAGCTTGTTGCCTGTTTTTAACAAAACTTTTATCCTGAAAAAAAGAATCCGGATATCTTATTTATGAGCTTTAATAATAGGTATAAGATCTTCTCCGATCAGTTTGAAATTCTCAGAATTCTGAGGAGGAACAAGGTAAATTAAAGTCCCCGGTTGCAATCCTTTCTCAACTATTACATGCTTCTCATTCGATTCACCAAGTACTACAATCTCTTTTGTTTTGTTTTTTCCGTAAACAAATGGAATACTGTCAGATCCGGTTTGGACACATTCAGTAGGGATATAAGTGGCATCATTATAAGTTTTAATGATTAATTTGTTCCCGGTTGTCATTGTGGGCCTGAGAGCAGGATCGGAATCATCTAATTTAATCTGCACTTCAAACATTTTTGAATCGGAATTTGGTAATTGTTCACCTATATTTGCTATTGTATACACGGTACCATTAAATGCCTTTTCAGGAAATGCATCTACATTGATATTAGCTTCCTGACCGGGTTTAACTTTACTTATATCTATTTCATTAACATAGACTTTTGAAATCATTGAAGAAAGATCTGGCAGGGTGGCAATTACGCGGTCAAAAGGATTGATAGTTGATCCGGCCTTTCTTTTAGTTCCGTTCCTGTCTTTTTTATAGATAACCATACCAGAACCTGGTGCATTTATAGTAAACATTGATATAAATACCTGAAGGTCGCCAACCAGTCTTGTTTCTCTGGTAAGATGCATCTTCTGATGATTTAAATCTGCCTGTGCCTGAGCAACATAAAGAGAGTATCCTTTTATTTTCTGAGCCAGAGTCCTCTTAGCTTTATCGAGAGATATTTCTGCCTGACGAATGGTTGCAGGAGGTTCAAATTTTGATTGTACAAGCGTAATCTCAGCCTCTTCCACAACAAATCTTTGATTCTTGATATCATCTCTTTGATTTGTAAGAACAACCGCAGTATCAAGAAGTTTCATATCAACGTTATTCTGATAGGTTTTAAGGGTTTCAATCTCGTCCTTTAATGTGTTTGCGTAAGATGATCTGTCAAGCTGTGCGATGTAATCACCCTCTTTAACCAGCGTACCCTCTGGTACGATATCCTGTATCTTAAGATCCATCGCATGCATATCATGGCCTCCGCCTCTATTCCCGCCCTGATTAGATCCCATGCCTATCTCGGGTCCTTTAATATCAATAGATTTTTCCGCAATTAACTCTCCGGAATTTATTACTGTTATTTCAAAAAGTCCTTTTTTAACTTCAGTGAAAGAATCTATTGCGCCTTTCTTTGATGTCATTTTGTTGAAAACAATTAATGCAATGATTGCCAAAACAACTCCGCCGATAACTAATATTCTTTTCATCTTATATTTAATATTAAAAAGTCAAACTGAACCGAAATAATTTTGCCATGAATGTATAAAAAAATTCTAAGGATCAACGTGTATTTATGAGACTATTGTACTTTGGATTTGATTCCCCGTGTATATTGATTTTATTTTTCAATTTTCTGTTACTTTGTGATCATTTGTGATACAATCAATTATGTTTTACCACAATGGTTATCAGAGATCTTTAAGCATCCAGATATTGCAGCCGAAATGACCTGAGTTACCTAATGGTCCCGGGATAAATTTAAAACCGGCCTTTTCATATAAACTTATCGCTCTGGTTAATTCCGGAAGTGATTCGAGATACAACTGCCTGAATCCATTTCTCTTCGCTGAATCGAACGTTTTTTCCATCAGCTGCCATCCTATCCCTTTGCCTCTTTGACAAGCTGACAGATAGAATTTAACAAGTTCAGCACATCCTTCAGGCAAGCCGGGCGTTGGATAAACGCCACAACCGCCAATTATAACGCCATTTTCCTCCGCTATCCAGTATTCTGATCCGGGTGCACGGAAAAGTCCAAAAAGATTATCGGTAGTAGGATCAAAATAGACTGTACCGGGTCTGTGAATATTAAACTCCCTGAAGACTATCCGGATAAGTTCTGCTATTTCTTTATTGTCTTTTTCTTCAATAGGTCTGAAAATGATATTCATTTTTTTAAAGTGAGAACCAATAATTTAATTTTATCAGAAAAATATTATTTGGAAATATGCTCCTGAGCTGTTTGTACGAATCTCCGACAGAAGCATGTGAGGCATTTGTGTTACCTGACCTTTCTGATGACCAGACCAGATAAATGAAAGACCCAAGCCTGTATTCCCATTTTGCAACAAGATTAGACCGGAACTCATGAAAGTTAAAATCGGGATTATCAATTGAATAATCTATCCTTGGGCCATTAGAATAATCATATAGCTGATAACTTTCTCCTGAAAGAACAGGATCCTGATAAAGCTCAAACCTGTCCGAGTAAAGTTTTGCCTTCGGATCTGTAATATACTTTAACTGTGAATAACTTCCCCTGGAGACAAACGGACTTCCATAATACTGAATTGAAAACTCGGGAGTAAGGTTCAGATCAATTCTGAAGGTCAGCCCGAGGGTTTTCTGATCAATTGTCCCAAGTATATACCTGTTGCCGGGCACAGAATAATTAGTGGTTACAAATTGCAACCTGTCGTTGTTACCAATATAATTCGCAGTAACTCCTAATTTCAGATTGTTAATCGGACGATAGGTTATTCCTGGTCCAATCTGATAATTTATTCCGGAATTATTACCCTTATATTCATAGCTATAAGCCAGACTGGCTGTTATTTTTTTTGCCTGATCAGTATTCAGGCTACCGAATGAAGTAATTGCATAAGGCATAATCATATCATACCCTCCACGTAAAATCTTGGTATCAAGAGACTTGGAGTGGTAGATGAGATTTGCAGCAAAACCCCACTGGTTTTTGAATTCTGCTGTAAATGATAAATGGGCACCTGATCCGAGATAACTACCATTAAAGTTCCAGGTGTTGAACTGTTCGAGGCTTATATTATATGTACGGAATATAGAAACCGGTTGATTAATCAGATATGAAACCACATTTACCTGATTGATTTCATCAGCAGTGTTCATATAACCAAGGTCATTCAGTTCAAGACCGGGAGAAAGCCAGGTGGCTCCTGTTGAATATCGCCATAATCCTTTGGAACCTTTACCTATCATAAACTTGCCTCCGAAACCGCTCAGATGGTTAGCAGTCGTGTCATATTTCAAATAGTCTGCGCCAGGCCGCTGGTAATAACGGGCTGATGATTCCTGAAGTGAGGCAATTGCTTTCTTGCTTCCATTTATATAGCTACCGATTAACCTTGCATCAATGTAAAACTCTTTATCCTTCCAATGATGTAATAAATCCAGGCCTCCCGTGTAAGCGTCATTGCTCAGTGACTCAGGTTTTTTATCTTCCATTAAACGATTTGTTGATGTCAGAATCCCGCCTATCACTGTGTTACCAGCCTTATACCCTTTCTGGATACGTGCTACCGTGTAACTGGTAAGTGGTTCAACTTTAACGCTTGTTCTGTTACCATCTTTATCACTGAGCCTTGCAAATTCATTTGCTGTTATGCTTTGTATCAAACCGACTGAAAGTCCTTTTGAAGTTGTTCCGCTTAGTTTGATCGCACTCAGAATAGAAGTTTTATCCGGTGACTTTACAAATAGATTGTCATTAGGATACACCGGTCGGGAAGGCGCATGGCCTATACGTCTTGAATAAAAAAGGCTTTGGTTGTCAAATTTATAATCAAAAATAGTTAGTCCTTCAAGGAAGAAAGGTCTTTTCTCCTCATAAAACGTTTCAAATGCTGTTAGATTCATGACAGAAGGGTCGGACTCGACTTGCCCGAAATCAGGATTAACAGTCAGATCAACTGTGAAGTTGCTCGAAAGGCCGATCTTTGCATCAAGTCCCGCGTTACCGCCCCAGACCCTTCCCTTATCAGCAAAAGGATTCCCCGGCTCTCTTTTCATTGTTCTAAGATCTCCGAGTGTGTAAGGCATTATCTCAAGCCGGCGTGATTTCTTTAAGCCTTTAATACCCCGTAATTCTCCGAAGTTATAAAGCATTCCGGGGCCGGTCTTACTTTGTATCTCCCAGTCACTTTCTTCCTGAAGCCTTGATATCCATCGCCAGCTATGCATTCCCCAAACCTGTTCATCCTTACCGCTATACCTCAGTTGGCTGAGAGGAATCTCCATTTCAGCTACCCAGGCAGAATCTTCCATTCCGACTTTTCCCTTCCAGACGGGATTCCAGTTGAAATCCCAATTCATGGGGTTGAATAATACAAGATCAACCTTCTGACCCCATGCGGTTATTGTAAACTCAAATCCGGTACGGTAATCGCGGTAGCTGTCAAAATTTATGCCTACCATATCTCCTGCAAGTTCATCCCGGACTCCAGCCAACCTTAGTATCTTATCAGGCTCTCCATCATGTACCCGAAATGCAACATACAGGTTCTTGTCATCATACTGGATATTCAAATCAGTCGGATAGGTTGGTTTTGCCCCTTCCCTGGGAATCCACTGCCTGAAGTTGCCTGCCCAGGTACCATTCTTCCAGCATTCGTCATCGAGCTTTCCGTCAATGACCGGTTTGGGGGTAACCAGTCGTGAAGTTGTATAAACAGGCTGTTTGGGAGAATTTTGTGTATGAACGGTATCCTGCAAATGTTCATTAGTCACAACAGAAGAATATGAATATGAGGGAGTTGTGGATAAAGAGACAATAATAATTACGGAAAGGATCAGAATATTTGTTTTAATTCGTTTCATTTAAACAGACAGAACCAGGTTTGTAATGGTTAGTTGTTTCAAAATTATAAGAATAACTCATTACAAAAAATGTTTTAAAAATAAATCTTCTTATATTCGGTGTGAATTATAAAACATCTATTAACAGTAAATATAATCCTCAGCAAATTATGAAGAAGCTACTTTTTCTGATAATTGTCATTTTTACAATCAGTTATTTATCAATGGGGCAGCCTCTGATAGGGCAATCACAGGCCACTCAGACTCAGGATGTATTTATTGCAGTTGGAACATTAAATACCGATCTGGTTTATAAAGTCAGTGGAAAGGATGGAAGATTATATCAGGTTTATATCGGTACGAAGCTTGGAAGTATAGATGACCTAAAAAATGTCAGGGATGCGGGTCATCCTGCTTATGCAACTTTCGGTACCGATAATCTTTTCGAACCTGCGATCCGAATGACACACAATGACGGAAATCCATCTCTGGAACTAAAGTATATCAGCCATAACATTGAAAAAACAGATGCCAATATTACAATTACTAATATCATTCTTAAAGACCCCGAATATCCCGTTGAAGTCACTCTACATATTAAGTCATACTCCGCGGAAGATGTTATTGAACAATGGGTTGAGATTGTACAAAAAGAGGCAAAACCTTTAACAATCTTTAATTACGCTTCCTCAATGCTTCACTTTGATGCCAACAAATACTGGCTCACTCAGTTTCATGGCGACTGGGCTGAAGAGATGAAAATACAGGAAAATGAACTGACTAGTGGTATTAAAGTCTTAGACAGTAAATTAGGCACAAGAGCACATAAGTACCAGGCTCCTATTTTCTTTCTTTCACTGAACGATAAATCAGATGAAAACAATGGAGAACTAATCGCCGGGACGCTGGGGTGGTCAGGAAATTTTCAATTCCTTTTTGAAGTCGATGAAAAGGGTTCTTTACGTGTCATTTCAGGCATTAATCCCTTCGCATCAGAATATACAATTCAGCCCGGGAAACCCTTTAAAACTCCATCGTTCATATTCACTTATTCAAACCATGGAAAGGGTCTTGCCAGCCGAAATCTTCATCATTGGGCAACTAATTATGGAATAATGGATGGAAACAAACCTCGTCTTACTCTCCTTAACAACTGGGAAACAACCTTTTTCAATTTCAATGAGCCTAAATTGGTTGGTTTGCTGGATGATACAAAAAAAATGGGACTCGATCTCTTTCTGCTGGATGATGGATGGTTTGCCAATAAGTATCCAAGAAATGACGATCGGGCCGGACTTGGTGACTGGCAGGAAAATAAAGTTAAACTGCCTGACGGGCTGGGATATCTTGTCAAAGAGGCCGACAGTAAAGGAGTTAAATTTGGTATCTGGATCGAACCGGAAATGGTAAATCCAAAAAGTGAGCTCTATGAAAATCATCCTGACTGGATACTTAAATTACCTAATCGTCCTGAGAATTACGACCGGAATCAACTAGTGCTCGACCTTACGAATCCAAAAGTTCAGGAATTTGTTTATAATGTTGTAGACGGAATGCTTACGAAATATCCGGGAATTGCATTCATAAAGTGGGATTGCAACAGGATGATGACCAGCTCGTATTCGGTTTATTTAAAGGATAAACAATCGCATCTTTATATAGACTATGTTAACAACCTTTATAACATTCTCGACAGGTTGCGTCAGAAGTATCCACATTTTCCGATAATGCTCTGCTCCGGAGGCGGAGGAAGGGTTGATTACGGAGCACTGCGATATTTTACAGAATTCTGGGCAAGTGATGACACCGATCCTCTTGAACGGGTTTATATTCAATGGGGCTATTCCTATTTCTTTCCTTCATTTGCTGTCTGTAATCATATTACATCCTGGGGCAAGCAGTCGCTCAAATTCAAAACAGACGTTGCAATGATGGGTAAAATGGGTTATGACATTCCGGTTAATGAATTTACTGAAAAAGAATTAAAATTCAGTCAGGATGCAATAGCTGACTACAAAAGGTTAAGCGATATTATATGGCATGGAGATCTATACAGGCTTGTTTCTCCTTATGAGGAAAACCGGGCAGTTCTGATGTATATAAACAGCGCTAAAAACAAAGCTGTCCTGTTTGCATATACTCTCAATTCCAGATATAATGAAACATTCAATCGTGTCCGTCTTCAGGGGCTTGATCCGGCCAAGACCTATAAGTTACAGGAAATCAATGTCTCTTCTGAACAACGACGTTCTGGTCCCTCTGAAAGCGGAAAAAGCTATACCGGTGATTATCTTATGAAGGTAGGATTAAATGTTGGTTCAGGTGCGGCACTCTCAAGTGCGGTATTTGAAATAACCGAATGAAATTTTACAACCCTGTTTCCGTAGATTGTTCTGATGCGATCTGAATCCCCGCTGCCACTTCAGGAATAATTCCCATTTTAATATATACTGGACGTACTAATGCTGTAAGTTCAGGCAGATTTCGTAGGAAGATCAGTGCTCCAATGATAGTAGCAAGGCCTCCGGTAAATATTGTCCATGGAGTTCCGATAACCCTTGCCAACCCTCCTGCTATCAGGCTGCCGAAAGGAGCAGTTCCCATGATTGCCATGGTATAAAAACTCATCACTCTGCCTCGTTTATCATCATCTGTTATCGTTTGCAGTATCGTGTTACTTGCGGCGGTTTGAAGCATCATTCCCATCCCAATAAAGATCATGAGTATCAGTGAAATAGGAAATATTCTGGAAAATGATAATCCTAACAACCCAGCTCCAAAAACTATTGCGGAAGCAGGTACAATCCTGCCAAGCTTAAGAACTGACTTCCTCGAAGCCAGAAAAAGAGCTCCGAGGAGTGCTCCAAAACCGGCAGCTCCCATAAGGAAACCATAAGTGTGAGATCCGCCATGTAAAACCTCTTTTGCAAATACAGGCATCAGAACTGAATATGACATTCCCATAAGACTCGAAATACTTAGCAATATTAAGAGATGTTTAATTGGCGCAAATCCAAAGGTATACCGAAGCCCTTCTCTAAGTTCTTTTAATATAGGTTCCACTTTTCTCTTAGATATTTTAATATGTAACTTCATCATTAACAAAGAGATGATTACAAAAATATAACTTATGGCATTGAAAAGGAAGCAGACTCCCTCGCTTGTTGATGCGAGCATCACCCCGGCAATTGAAGGACCAATCAGCCTTGCTCCATTAAACATCAGAGAATTAAGCGCTATTCCGTTTCCCAGGTCTTCCTTTTTATCAACCATGTCTATCACAAAAGAGTGGCGTGCCGGTACATCAAATGCATTGACACAACCAAGTATAACACTTAATAAAACTATTTGCCAGATCTGAATCACTCCTGCCAGACAAAGCCATGCAAGTACACCGGCCTGAATCAGAGAAACAATCTGTGTAATCAACAAAACACGATATCTGCTCCACCGGTCAGTAAGTACTCCTGCCACAGGTGAAAGAAATAAAGTCGGAATCTGACCTGCAAAACCTACAACACCAAGCAGAAGCACTGAACCTGTCATGTGATAAACAAGCCATGGCATGGCAATCCGCTGCATCCATGTACCGATAAGGGAAATGCTTTGCCCACTGAAAAAAAGCCGATAATTCCTGTATTGTAGCGACCGGAATACTATTTTGAATCTGTCCCTATTATTCCCGGTCCCTCTTGTGCCCATTGTCCATTATTTCTTCACCGGAGCAATATCCATAACATAAAATGAATCGGGTTTAGGTGAACGTCTTGGCCGGGGATTATCGGCAGTTGCTGCGGGAGTTGGATTGAATTCTGCTGTAGGAGCGTAGATATGATGCGTTTTAGTATCAAGAGCCAAAGTTCTGGCGCCTGGCATTGTTACAATATTTTCAAGAACCTTGAAACTATCTTTATTCAATTCCTGAACAACTGTCATGGTTCCGTCTCCGTTAGAACTGTATGCTCTTTTCATTCCCGGGTCAAACTTTACACCATCACAACCGTCACCTATAGGCAGATTTGCGACAATATGTCCATCAGAAGCATCAACAACAACCATAAGTTTATTACTACACACTGCAAACAGACGATGTGTTTCATTATCAAGAGCAAGTCCGCTGGCTTCTTCTCCCGGAGCTATCGGCCATGATTTTTCAACTTTCAGTGTTTTGACATCAATTACTGAGATCAGACTCTTGTCTTCGATATTTACGTATAATTTCCCATTATCGTCTGATACCGGGAATTCCGGTTTGCCCTCCAGCGCTATAGTTCCTGCAACCACATTTGTTGTTGCATCGATAACTGTTGCATTAGACGTTCTCCCGTTAAATACAAACACTCTTTTTGAAAACTGATCGTACATAATTGCATCAGGGTTCTCACCGGTGATTTTAACATCGGCTATTAATGCCAGTGTTTTAAGATCGACAACTTTGACTGATGCATTTCGTCCTACGCTAATAAAAGCTTTATTCAGATCCTGAGCAATTGCTATTCCATGAACTCCGGGAGTTTCATTAATAGTCCCCGTAAGCTTCCCGGTTTTTAGGTCCACGACCTGAACAACTGTCCCGTGCGAGATGAATAATCTGCTTCCTGCTTCATCCACAGAAAGATAATCCCAGCCGCCATCGCCCGGTAAATGGATTTTATTAATTATACTGTACTCCGAATTTGCAGTTTGACCATGGAGGTTTAACCCTGTAAAAAACAGAAGTAAGCAACTTAAAAAAATCAGTGACTTTTTCATTTCTATAAATATTAATTATTTTGCGTTCTTAAATGCCTGTTTTCCTGCAAATTTTGAGTACTTGCCTAATTCATGTTCAATTCGCATAAGTTGGTTGAATTTTTCAACTCTTTCACCACGACAACCGCTACCAGTTTTAAGATGGCCGGCATTAACAGCTACAGTAAGATCTGCAATAAAACTGTCGGGAGTTTCTCCGCTTCGATGTGAAACAAAAGCATTGTAGTTATTCCTGTAAGCCAGTTCAATAGTTTCAAGAGTTTCCGTAACAGTACCTATCTGGTTGAGTTTAATAAGTATAGAGTTTGCTACACCTTTTTCAATACCTTCAGCGAGTATCTTTTTATTTGTGCAAAACAAATCATCTCCAACAATCTCAATTTTATCTCCCAGAACTTTTGTAAGGTTTTTCCATCCTGTCCAGTCGTTTTCGGCAAGACCGTCTTCGATGAGTACAATGGGGTATTGTTTTACCCAGTTCTCCCAGAGTTTTATCATGTCATCGCTGGAAATTAATTTACCTGTACTTTTAAACAGCTTATATTTACCATCTTCCCACATTTCGCTTGCAGCAGGGTCGAGACATATACTGACATCACCTCCGGGTTTATAGCCTGCTTTAGTTATTGCCTCCAGGATTACGTCGACCGCCTCATCATTTGATTTCAGATTAGGAGCAAAACCACCCTCGTCACCTACACCAGTGCTGTATCCTTTTGCCTTTAAGACTGATTTGAGTGTATGGAATACTTCAACACCCATACGAATAGCTTCAGTAAATGTTGATGCCGAATGGGGCGCTATCATAAATTCCTGAAAATCAACGTTGTTATCTGCATGTTTGCCACCATTGATAATATTCAGGCAAGGAACAGGCAGGAGATGGGCATTAGTGCCTCCAAGATATTGATAAAGTGGAAGTCCGGCACTTTCTGCTTCAGCGCGAGCATATGCCATTGAAACAGACAATATTGCATTTGCTCCAAGTTTTGATTTATTTGGAGTCCCGTCCAGATCAATCATTAAATAGTCAAGTTCCCGTTGGTTGACGAAACATTTGCTTACTATTTCTTTTGCTAAAATTTTATTAACGTTTTCTACCGCTTTAAGTACACCTTTCCCACCGTACCGTTTTTTGTCACCATCCCGAAGTTCGCATGCTTCGCGTTCTCCTGTCGATGCTCCACTTGGAACCATTGCACGGGCACTTGTGCCGTCCTCAAGTGTAATAACTGCCTCTACTGTTGGATTACCTCTTGAATCAAGAATTTCAAGAGCCTTCAATTTTATTACTTCCATAATTAATTTGTTAAGGTTTGACGATATTCAAAGTTACTGTTTTTCAAGTTACGTTATCAGGTTTATTTTTGGCATTTACTAATCTTGATTTCATAATTCAAAAATCCCCATCATAGCCAGAATAGCTATAATTACAATTGTCAGGGATGAAAATCCGATCGGGAACCAGACTGGTGCAATCCATGGTTTTGGTATGAGGAAGAGAACATCTATGGTTGTAAGTTTAGGTGGCCATTTAATGAGTATGTAGAGTGATAAATAGTAGAACAGGTCCCAGAAAGCAAATGTCCAGAGAAAGAAAACCCCTTTTTCAATCCACGATCCTCCAACAAGATAAGCTATTACAGCAAGCATTATTATAGTAGCAGCCTCTCTTGTCATCTCTATTTTAAGATAACGTTCCGGAAATTTCTCAATCGATTCCTTATTTGATTCCGAATCGAGCAACCCCAGAGCTTTTCTAAGGTATACTACAACAACCCCCTCCAGATGTGCCATTGCAATTCCGAAAATTGCAAGCAGAGATAGTTTAGCAATCATAATTTCCCATTAGTTAAGATGAATAGCTGAAATTATAAAAAATTATAACTAATCAGTCGGAAGACCGAAGACTGAAGTCGGAAAATTGTTATTACTTCTGACTTCCGGCTCCAGTATTATTGACACTTATCAGATACAATTGTCTCAATTCAAGATTTCAGATTACATTTTCAATTTACCTGTGGTTCAGAACAAATGCGTCCACCTCAGCACAGAAAAATTTCTTATCCTGTAAAATCATATTATGTCCGCTACGAGGTGATATCACCATTTTCTTATCTGTTGAACTTATACGGTTAAAAAAATCTTCACCTAATGCCTGTGGACAAATGAAATCATATTTCCCCCATAGCACCAATACAGGAATTGTAACTTTGTTCAAAGATGATGAAAATTGTGATATTGCCAACTCCTTATTAAAATTCGAATCTTCTAAATAGATCAGGTTGCTAAGCATTGCTGTAAGAGGATATTTATCAGTAACTGCATATTTTAAAACCTGAGAAAAATAATTAACGTACTTAATGCTATCAATATAGTTTTCTGCCACAGATGCATAATCTTCCAATTGTTGTGATTCTTCGATATTAAAATTACCAGTATGGATATTACAATAGCTTATAATCGGTTTCCATTTGTCAACATGCCTTTTTTGTGAAACCTGATATTGTCCAACTGTAAGTAACATCTGTCTGGTAAGGGTATCGTTCAATGGATAATTATGGCTGCCATCAACATTTATAAACCCTTTTATCATGTACTGATAATCTGAACTGGTTACAAAATCTGCAGCAATGAGCCCACCGAAACTATGCCCGAGTAAAAACAAACTCATATTCTTCCCATATCGGAATTTAAGTACCTGTATCACTTTTTTCAGATCTTCAACCATCTGATCAAGATTCAGGTTCCCTCCATTACCCGACCCCTGAGAGGCCCCTGCATCTCTTTGATCCCAGTAAACCATGGCATATTTGTCTTCCAGATTCTGACTGATATATTTTGTGTTATAGAAAAACGCGCTGGCTCCGGGTCCACCATGAATAATTAAAATGTAGGTGTTACTTACAGTATTTCCTTGTACCATAACACGCATTGAAGCTCCGGCATTTTCAACGTAGAATACTTCGGAAACGTTTCTGGAAAAAGTAATTTTCTCCTTCTGACATCCGGAGAACAACAGTATAAGGCTAAAGAGAAATAATTTTCTCATTTTTATTTTAATATTGATTCCTTAGTTACATTACTTTTTATCCTGCCTGGCATATATCTAAATCCCAGCTCCAGAACCGGTCTGAAATATATGGTGCTGTTATATGGGAACATTGAAAGAAGATTCATCTTTCCAAAGATTGAAACTGGCAATTGCCTCTTCATCGAAAAATCATACCCAAAACCCCCTCCGACTGTTATTAGCGCATAATTATAACCTGCATTACTGATAACAGAAATAATCCCATTGTCATCTACCTTGTAAGTTGTTCCTCCAAGAAAGGTCCTGCTGTAACCAGGGCCAACGGAAAATTCAGAAATAAAACCGCTGGATTTAGTTCTTCTCATAACCCATTCTGCAGTCAGGTATAAATTATCATGAAAATAAGGATGATGGTACCAGCTTAGATTTCCGGTAATAAACCGACCTTTCGTAAAAGATTTTTCAGTTCCGCGCTTTTTTAATCTTTGAATATTTATTTGTTGAAAGGGAAACTCGATACCAGTACTAATGCCTGGATAAATCAGAGAACTATTGTAGGAAAGTTTAAGATTTAAATGACGGTCAGCCAATTTTTTAATTGAGTCACTCTGTGCCTGACACAATGTACAATAGATAATTATTAATATGGAAATCCCGGTTTTCAACATATCCTTTAAAGTACAAATTTAGTGCTAATTCAAACATCAGCCTCTAATTATTAACAAATCTCATCAGAGTGATTAATATCTTTGTGTTACTTTACGAATTACTTTTTGTTAAAGTTAAAGCATTTCAGCCTGTTATGATTAAAACATTGTTGCTTATCGGCTCAGGAGGATTTCTGGGGAGCATATCCAGATTCCTGGCATCCCGCTTTCTGCAGAACAATTTTCCATCTGCATTCCCATTCGGGACTTTCCTCGTTAATATTTCAGGTTGCCTTCTTATCGGATTAATTTATGGATTCTCTGAAAGAAGCTCGCTGCTAACGCCAGGGTGGAAAATGTTTCTTGCAGTCGGCTTCTGCGGTGGCTTTACTACCTTCTCTACTTTTGCGAATGAAAACCTTGCACTTTTAAGGGACGGTGACTTCTTCCACTTTATTATATACACCGGACTCAGTGTTTTCCTTGGTATAGGAGCAACCTTTTTGGGAGTTATAATAACTAAAATATAGTATTGCCATGAAACCTGATGAAAAAGCCCAACGGTTAAGAATTTATATAAGTTCAACCGATAAATTTGAACACTCACCACTTTATGAGGTAATTGTATATGCTGCCAGATCCTTTGGATTAACGGGAGCTACCGTTCTTAAGGGTATAATGGGTTACGGTGCCAGCAGTAAGATATACACTGATAAGCTATGGGAGATTTCAGAAAAAATGCCTCTTGTCATTGAAATCATCGATGAATCTCATAAATTAGAACCATTTCTTGATCATATCAAACCGTATTTTGAAAAAGCAGGAAAAGGTCATCTTATAACACTGGATGAGACTACCGTATTAATGCACAAAACAGGAAACAAGAAATAATTTGAAAATTGAATAACTCTCAAAATTTCAAATTGATTAACATTCTCACAGCCTGATAACCAAAGTACAATCCAATAAAGCAGAGGATAACAGCCAGGCTTTTGACAAAAGCCGAAATAATCTTAATATTTATGCGTTGGCGAAATCGCACAATCAGGAATGCAAGCAGATAGAACCAGATTATACTGCCAACTGAGATGAAAAATGCGTAGCAAATACTGATAGCAAGATGAAAAGAAGCCGGAAATATGGTTTGGTCTGCCTCATGATCTCTGTTTTTAAGTATTGGAATCTTATCAAGTTTCTTAAGCGCTAAACTCTGGGAGTTTTCTATCTTTTTGCCCTCAATACTACCTATCTCTTTTGCATTCTGATCAATTTTAACAGCCAATCCGCCAGTTTGAAGGCCAAGAGCTGCTATAAATGAAATCACTAACAAGGATGATGTTAACCAACCGATAAATAGAGTCGGATTAAAGAAGTTAATCATAAACCCGGTATAAAATGCTCCTTTCTCTTTTTTCTTAATCTTCTCAATAATATGGGTTTTATCCTCAAGATGTTCAATATCGATTTTTGTGCTGTAAATTTTGTACCCCAGATAAAAAAGCAGTAATGAACCAAATGAAAATATATAAGGGATGACCGGTTTGTAAAAGGAATATAGTTTTGTCAATCCGAAGACTGCAATAAATACATACGTAAAATCGGCAAAAGATGCTCCTAAATTTACCAGGTTACAGTAACGTAATCTCCCTTTGAGAGCATTTGTCGTAATAAGAATGCTGATAGGACCTGCTATTGGCATTGAAAAAAGAAAGCCAGCCAACAGACCGGCAATAGACATGGTTATGATACTTTCTGCCATTACACTTTGTAGTTGTGTTGCAAAGATATAAAATATTTTTTCTTAAGCCACAGAGGCACTTCCTGCTAAAAATGAGTTTTTCATATCAAATTAAGAAATCGTTATAAAATTTATAGAATACAGATCGTATTTCATCTCTGATCCTCCTGAATTCAAGCATAATGAATTCCTCCGATCCGGTAGCCTTTGATGGATCTTCAAATCCTAAATGTAAGCGATGTTTCACTTTCCCGGAAAAGAAAGGACATGATTCATTAGCGTCATCACAAACAGTAATAACATAATCCCATTCTTCGTTCAGATAAATGCTGACATTTTCAGGTGTGTTATGACTGATGTCGATGCCGGCTTCTCTCATAACTATTACTGCCCTGGAATTAATCTTTGATGTGGGAAATGTTCCTGCTGAAAGGACTTCATTTCTTTTATCGAACGACTGAAGAAATCCCTGGGCCATCTGACTGCGGCAGCTATTCCCGGTACATAAAATAAGTATCTTCATATTCTTAATACTTTGAAAAGTTGAAAGTGAGCTAAAGTTTAGAGTGCCTAAAGTTACTGAAAGTTGTACCCTTTATTGAACCAGAATCCTTTAATTCTTTGAGGTGCTGATTTACAGTAGTCCTTCCCAGGGGAATATCCTCAGCCAGATCACCTGTATTAGACTTTCCCGAACTCCTCAAGATACCTTTTGATATAAAAATCTTTTTGTTTTGACTTGTATTGCATTATAAACCGGGGATGTTCAAGAGGCA
>Ga0209880_1000053_pt1 | contig 20285 bp, 16 predicted proteins | sample PersoiDNA2013191_FD_185803 | JGI IMG/M metagenome (GOLD analysis project Ga0209880, IMG submission 185803) | Permafrost soil microbial communities from the Arctic, to analyse light accelerated degradation of dissolved organic matter (DOM) -... | ecosystem: Environmental > Terrestrial > Soil >... | reverse complement strand
CTCACGGAAATCCCTGCCGATGTGGTGTTGCTGGACATCCGCATGCCGCAAATGGACGGTATCGAACTCGCACAACATCTGAACAAACTGCCCAAGCCGCCGGTGGTCATTTTTACCACCGCTTACGATGCATACGCGATCAAAGCATTCGATCTGCACGCGATCGATTATTTGCTAAAGCCGATACGTTTGGGGCGTTTGTTCGAGGCACTGAATCGCGCGCGTGTAGCGGTGCCGGTGCAAACCGAAGTGTTGCGCGACTTGTTGCCTGAACCGCGCAAAAATTTATCCATCCACGAGCGCGGCAAGATTCACCTGATACCCATCGAGCAAGTGCTGTATCTGCGCGCCGAGTTGAAATACATCACGGTGCGCACCGCCGAACGCGAATATCTGCTCGAGGAATCGCTCACTGAATTGGAAAAAGAATTCGCCGCACGTTTCGTGCGCATCCACCGCAACAGCCTGATCGCAAAAGATGCGATTGCGGGCTTTGAAAAGGGCGGCGACGAAGGTGAAAGCGGCTGGATGGTGAAGCTGAAAGGCTTGGACGAGCTGCTTGCAATTAGCCGCCGTCAGCAGCATATCGTCAAGGAGTTCAGTTGAGCCTAATCATGTAGGAACGAAGAACAGCGGCCTGCCTCTTACACCTTCTCATCAGGTTTTTATTAGCTTTCAGGAGCCCCGTCGCATAACGGACTGCCAGGCAAGCAGTTTTTGCCCATACGGTATTCCTGCATTAGCCGGGCTCGTTGATGGCAGCCGCTGATATTGCAGCGAGGTCGATTTGAGCGAAGGCTGGACATACTTTAAAAAACACTGCTCAGCTTTGGCTCCATTAAAGAATACATGCGTGATATTTGGATGCCGCAAGAAGAAAGACTTGAAATCGTTTGGGACTGCGGAGTCCACCTCAATGTGAGAATCGAGACTGCTGCTGCGGACGCATGACCCAAGTACGTCCCATAACGCGATTCCGGAAGATCGTAGAATTTTGAGCCGGTCTTCGTAGGGAAGATCAGGATGAGCACCGACGAGTTCGCCCATGATAGTCCAGAAAGCGTTTCGCGGATGGGCATAGTACTCGCCCGCTGCAAGAGAAGCCTTCCCGGGCATACTCCCCAGAACAAGCACTATTGCGGCAGTGTCCTCAATCGGGGCGAAACAGTGGACGCGCGGCATACGGAATGAAGGTGCGAATGACTGGTTATGAACGTCCGAAACAATGATTTTATCTACGCTGTAATAGTGCTTACGGTTGGTGTGTGGACTGCGGGCAAATAATTTCCAGTTTTTTCATAAGCCGGCTTTTCGCGCAGAGTCTGAAATACTTGAGATGGGCCAAGGCTATTGATCCGTTGAAATCCATCTTCAAAAAGTTGTTTGTCCTTTTCGCCGGAAAAAGTTTTCATCACATAACTCGATCCGGTGTTATAGGCAAAAAAGACGCAGCAATCACGCGACATTCGGGCATCCACCCCATCCAGTTGCTTATAAGCAAGGACGCCCGGACAGGCTACGCCCGGCTTGATGTTGTTTTCTGCGCGGAACAAAATTGCCCGCGTATGGCGCAATGCCTGCTGCCCTTCGACATAACCAGCGACTTGGCTGGTGTTTTTTGGCAGCCTAGTCGAATGGCTAGTAGTTACATCAAGCTCAGAACAGGGTTAGCGCGCCGCGCCGACTAAAATTTTACGCTGTAGAAAACCAAAGGCAGTCAATCCACTGATGAAACAACTAGCCATCCCACTAAGCAACCAGCCGAAGAACTTTTGGCCGGGCACCCGAAAGACGGTTGCCAAGTGGTTGGTTATATCCGGCAGGCTGGAGGTGAAATTGACTCCGGGGTTCGATGGCTCTCCCGCATCCTGCGAGGGTTTCACTTGGTGGAGCTTTTTTGTTGTGCTTTTGTTGTCTTGGCCTTGGCGGCTTTCGCTGCGACCAGTGATTTATTTTGTTCCTCTAATTGCGCGATTTGATCGTTCAGGATTTTAAGCTGCGCATCTTTCCCGGAGATCTGTGCGTCTTTTTCAGCGAGTTGCGCATTGGCCTGCTGCATGGCGTCATTAGCCTCTTTCAGGCGCTTCTCCATAACTTTACTTTGGTCATTCACAGCCCCGATTGACTGTTTGGACTTCTGCTGTCCTTGCACGATCTCTCCGGCGACCTGCGCAATCTCTTCGGCCTGTTTCTCTATGGGCTGATCGCGCGGGTCTTTGTGACCCAATGCGGTGGAAATATCGAGTAAGCGCTTTTCTTCCTCCAGCACAATAGGTTCTACAGATTCTTTGAATTTGTTTTGCAAAGCCAGCACACGCTCGCTCACATAGCGCGCATGGCGTGCCGCAAACAATGCGTCGGCTCCGGCGCGTTGCACCAACGCCTCATCATGCGGGGCTTGGACGATCCGATTCCCGGCATCCAGGTAAACACGCAGTGCCTCGGCCAAAGTGGCGGGCGCCTGTTTCTCGCCATCCTTGCTCTTTGTGTCTTCGTTGATCACTTCGCTTTCATGCAGCGCGGTGTATTGAATAGTCTTGACGTCCAAAGCCTGCATCATTTTGATCAGCTCGATCTTGTCTTTGTCGAGATTATCCGCCTTCTCGAGTTCTACTTTTTTAATCAGGCTTGAAAGTTCGCTGACGGATTTTTCATATTCCTTGGGGTAAACCTTGGCGACGTTATCTTTATCCAGTTGGTTTTTCAGCGCGAGTTCATTGACCAAACGACTCTGCACGATTGCCATAATGGTTTGGCCTTTATCGAGGATGGCATCAGCCTTGGCGATGTGGCTGATCAACTCGTCCTTTGGTTTTTTGTCCGATGATTTCTGAGCGTCGCTCAAAATCTCGGATGCTCCGCGAAAATAATCGGGTGCAAGAAACGGCATGTTGGCATTCTTCGCCTCGTTAATGCGCTTTTCAAGCGCGGCAATGGCGTCAGCCGCTGAGAGAGTGCCATACTTGGCTAATTGCTCATCAGAAACCTTAATGGTTTTGCCCACGTTGGCCGCGCAGCCCGCCAGTAGCAAACTGAGCAAACCGCCGAAAATAAATACCCAAGCATGATGTTTTTGCGCGTGCATAGTGCTGCTCCTATTGAAAGTGTCTGCTATCAAATTGTTCGTAATGGGAGGTAAACAACGATTTCTGCTTGCCCATGAAAAATCGGGTCAGACCACCCATACGCACCAAACCAAAACTGTCCGGCAGTTTCCCTACAAAGAGTTGTAGTGTCAATACGCCAAATGTTATCCGCTGTTGCGCAACCCGGTTGCAATGCCGTTGATGGTGAGATGAATGGCGCGCTTCACCAGTACGTCATTGTCTCCGGCGCGATGGCGTTGCAGCAGCGCAACCTGCAAATGGTTGAGCGGATCAATGTAGGGTGTGCGGGTCAGCAGGCTGCGCGCAAATGCCGGGTTGTCCTGCAACAGCGTGGTGTTACCGGTTACCGCGAACAGCATTTCCACGGTGCTTTCCCATTCGTTGTTGATCGCGCCGAAAATTCGCTCGCGCATTGCGACGTCATCCACCAGCTCGGCATAGCTCGAGGCGATGCCCATGTCGGTTTTGGAAAGCACCATATCCATATTGGACATCAAGCCGCGGAAGAATGCCCAGTTCTTGCACATCGCTTGAAGTTGAGCCAAACCGGTATCGCCCTCGCGAGCGATGAATCGCTTTACCGCACTGCCGAAGCCGAACCAGCCCGGCAACAGCGTGCGGTTCAAGCCCCAGCTGAACACCCAGGGAATCGCGCGCAAATCCTCGATGCGGTCGGATGCCTTGCGCGCCGAAGGGCGGCTGCCGATGTTGAGTTCGGCGATTTCGCGTATCGGTGTGGCGGAGAAAAAATATTCGGTGAAGCCGGGAGTTTCATATACCAGCTTGCGGTAGGCGGCGAAGGCATCGCGGCTCAATGCTTCCATGATGCGATGGTATTCCGGCATGGTGCTGTCCGCGCCGTGATGATGCAGCAGTGTGGCTTCCATGGTGGCGGCGATCAGTGTCTCCAGGTTGCGCCGGCCAATCTCAGGATTGGAGTATTTGCTGGAAATGACTTCGCCTTGTTCGGTGATGCGGATTTGTCCGTTCACGCTGCCCGGCGGTTGCGCCAGGATCGCGTCGTAGCTGGGGCCGCCACCGCGCCCGACGGTGCCGCCGCGGCCGTGGAACAGACGCATTTCGATGCCGTGTTTGGCGAACACTTTCACCAGCTCGACCTCGGCTTTGTACAGTTCCCAATTGGCGGTGAGATAGCCGCCGTCCTTGTTGCTGTCGGAATAGCCGAGCATCACTTCCTGCGTATTGCCGCGACTGCTCAGCAGTTTGCGGTAGTACGGGATCGAGAACAACTCGTCCATGATCGTCCCGCAACCGCGCAGGTCTTCGATGGTCTCGAACAAAGGGATGATGTTGACGTGCAGCACAGGATTTTTGCCACTTTCAAGCAGGCCTACCTGTTGCAGCATCAGGGCGAGCTCCAGCATGTCGCTGACGGCATCAGTCTTGGAGATGATGTGGTTGGGCAGTGCGGCGCGGCCAAAGCGCTGATGAATTTCCGCAGCGGCTTGCATGATGCGCAACTCGCTTTGCGCCAAGTCGGAGTATTGCCCAAGGCTATCAGATGATAAAGCGTCGCTCAGTAACGGTTTGCCAGCTTGCAATGCGGCCAGCAATACTTCGCGGCGCGCGGCTTCGTCCAAGTCTTTATAGTGGGCTTGGCCGCTGTTATGAGAGAAAAGCTCTGTTACAGTTTGTTCGTGGATCGCGCTGTGCTGGCGCATATCCAGCGGGGCAAGATGAAAACCGAATACTTCCACGGCGCGGCGCAAATAGGCGAGACGTCCGCGTGCCAGATACACCGCCCCATGCTTGAATAGCGAGTCGATCAGCACATCCAGATCGTTGATGAAATCTTGCGGTGTGGCATAAGGCTGCGCATGTTTGTCCACCGGCGGCAGATGCGAAATTTTGTGACCCAGTTGTTGGGCGGTGGCCATCAGGCGCGAATAAATCAGAATCAGCGCGCGGCGATAAGGTTCATCAGCGCGACCGGCGGACTTATCCGGAGATTCATCGGAAAGCTTGCGCAACTCATCGCTGACCTCCACCAGACGATCGGTCAGGCTCAGGCGGGTGCCCAGCAGGTGCGTCTCACCCAAGTAATGCTCAAAGGCTAGCGATGAATGCTGCTGCACCGCGTCCAGCATCACATCGTGGGTGACGAAGGGGTTGCCGTCGCGATCGCCGCCGATCCAGCTGCCCACGCGCAACAACGGCGGAATGCGGATGTTCTTGTCGAAGCGCGCTTCCAGTTGCTTTTCCATGTTGGCGTAAATCTTGGGGATTTCGCTGAGGAAGGTGTAGCGGTAGAACTCCAGGCCGTTCTTGATCTCGTCACGCACGGTTAACTTGGTGGTGCGCAACATGCGTGTTTGCCACAAAATCAGTACGAAGCGATGCAGGGTCTCCTCGTTGTCGGCCAGATCATCCGGCGTCATGTCCACGCGATCACGATCGGACAGCAGGCGCGAAATGATCAACTGGCAATCGAGGATGCTTTTGCGCTGCACTTCGGTGGGATGCGCGGTCAATACCGGTGAGATCAGCGCGCTGTTCAAAAATGATTGCAGCGTTTCCTTGCTGATGTGTTTCTCCCCGATGCGCTCCAGTGCCAGCAGCAGGCTGCCGTCTTTTGGCGCGGTTCCCGCTTTGAGGTGGGCACGATGACGGCGGTTGTGATGCAGGTCTTCGGCGATGTTGGACAGCTGCGAAAAGTAGCTGAAGGCGCGCACCACCACCAGCGTTTCACTGGGCGACAGCGCGTCCAGCGTTTGCTCGAGTTGCACGCGGTCGCGGTCGTCCTGCGTCTTGCGGAAACGTACCGCGGCGCGGCGCACGTTCTCGATCAACTGGTAGGATGCTTCGCCCTCTTGTTCGCGCAGCGTGTCGCCGAGAATGCGACCAAGCAGGCGCACATCATCGCGCAGCGGCAAATCCTTGCTGGAAATATCGGTAGGGGCGGCAATCAAATTCATCACGTTTTCGGAACAAAAGTACGGCGCACCTTATGGGCACCTCTAAAAATCCGCTAAAGCCGCGCTGGCGGCGTTGAAAACGGGCTCAAAATGCGGGGTCGCGCAGCGATATACTTCGTGTAAACTCCGCTTTTGCGCCCGTTTTCGCCTTGCCATCATCGGCTTGATCGAATTTTTAGAGATGCCCTTATGCTAGAATGCGCCGCGTATTTTTAATTAAAATTCAGGAAATTTTGATGAGTCAAATATCCCCAACCCTCCCTTCCCGTTTAGTGATCGCTTCGCGTGAAAGCGCGCTGGCGATGTGGCAGGCAGAGCATATCCGGGACAGGCTGCGCGCATTATATCCGCAAACAGAGGTCAGTATATTGGGCATGACCACGCAGGGCGACCAGATTCTCGACGTCACGCTGTCCAAGATCGGCGGCAAGGGACTGTTCGTGAAAGAGCTGGAAACCGCGCTTGAAGACGGCCGCGCCGACCTCGCCGTGCATTCGCTGAAAGACGTGCCGATGCACCTTCCGGAAGGTTTTGTCCTGGCCGCCATCGGCGAACGCGAAGACCCCCACGATGCGTTCGTTTCGAACAAACATGAGAATTTGGCCGCGTTGCCGGCCGGCAGTGTGGTGGGCACCTCCAGCCTGCGCCGCGAAAGCCAGTTGCGTGCGCGCTTTCCGCATATCAACATCGAGCCGTTGCGCGGCAACGTGCAAACCCGTTTGCGCAAGCTGGACGAAGGGCAATACGCCGCCATCATCCTCGCCGCCGCCGGGCTGAAACGCTTGGGGCTGGGTAAGCGCATCCGCGCTCTGATCAGCAGCGAAGACAGTCTGCCCGCGGTCGGGCAAGGCGCATTGGGCATCGAATGTCGCGCTGATCGCGCCGATATAATCGCCTTGCTGCAGCCGTTGCACCATCACGATACCGCCACCTGTGTATTGGCGGAGCGCGCCCTGAGCCGCGCGCTGGCGGGTAGCTGCCAAGTGCCGTTGGGCGGCTTTGCCGAAGTAAAGAATGGCAAGCTGCGGATGCGCGGCTTCGTTGCCAGCCCGGATGGGAAGCGCATGACGCACGCCGAGTTGACCGGCGAGATCGCCAATCCCGAAGCACTGGGAAATAAAGTCGCCGATGCGCTGCGTGCGCAAGGTGCAGATGAAATCCTTGCCGCAATTTTAAACGTGACCGCAAGTCACGGTTAAACTACTCCCGCAAAACCTGCGGCCCATTTGCCAAACTGAAATGCATTATGTTGGCAGAAAATGACTAACGACCTCCCGCTGACCGGACTGAAGATCGTCGTCACGCGGCCGCGTGACCAGGCTGTGCAATTGGCACGGCGTATCGAACAGGCGGGCGGCATTCCGCTGCTGTTCCCGTTGCTGGACATAACGGCGGTGCAAGATACCAAAACACTGCACGAACAAATCGCCCGTCTCGGACAATTCAACCTCGCCATCTTTATCAGTCCGAACGCCGTGCACTACGGTATCGCCGCGATACGTGCAGCGGGCGCATCCCTCTCCGCTGATGGAACTACCAGCCATTCGACTAGGCTGCCCAACAACGCCAGCCAAGTCGCTGGTTACAACCCCTCTCCCGCAAGCGGGAGAGGGGAGTTGAAAATTGCCACGGTCGGACAAAGCAGTGCGAAAGCCTTGCGCGAATCGGGTATCTCCAACGTCATTGCACCCACCGAACATTTCGACAGCGAAGGTTTGCTGGCTTTGCCGGAATTGCAGAATGTTGCCGGATGGCGCGTGATGATTTTTCGCGGCGATGGCGGACGCGAGTTGTTGGGCGACACACTCAAGGCGCGCGGTGCGACGGTGGAATATGCCACCTGCTACCAGCGCAGCAAGCCGCAACAGGATGCAGGTGCGTTGCTGTCCGCCGTGCCGGATGCGATCACCGTGACCAGCAGCGAGGCCTTGGGCTATCTGTGGCAAATGCTGAATGGCAGCGCCCGGGCCGCATTGGGCGACATACCGTTATTCGTGCCGCATGCACGCATTGCCGGGCTGGCCCGCGAGCAAGGTTGGCTTCAGGTGCAATTAACGGCATCCGGAGATGACGGATTGCTATCCGCTTTGATAACATGGGCCGGTTAGAGGACAAAGGGCAAGGCAGGACTGAGGACCGAGGACTGAGGATTGGGTAAACCCGCACACTCAGCGCCCAGTCCCCCATCGCCCAGCCCCCGCACCTTAGTCCTTATTATGAAAGGTATCGAATGAGCGAGCAAATCTCACCACCTGAAAATGCCGGGCCGGATAACGCCAGGCCAGAAACCCCGGTATTGCCTGTCCAGCCGCGCCCGGCGCATAAAACCTCGGTGGCGGATGTCATCGCGCACATCAGCATCACGCAGCTGACGCTGGCGGTGCTGGTGATCATCTTCCTGTGGCAATGGCTGGATGGGCATCGCGCCATCAGCGACATGCAGCAGCAACTGGCGAAAAAAATCGCCGAGATGGACGGCAGCAGCAAGGCCAATCAGATGTTGCTGACACAAAGCCAGGATCAGGCACGCGAACTTTTCGCCAAAGTGGCGACGCTGGAATCACGCTATGCCGAGTCGCAAAATCAGCGCGCCGCGCTGGAAACTTTGTATAACGACCTGTCGGTAAGCCGCGATGAAACCGCGCTGGCGGAAGTCGAGCAGATGTTGCTGATCGCCGCGCAGCAATTGCAATTGTCGGCCAACGTGAAGGCCGCGCTGATCGCCATGCAGAGTGCGGATGCGCGTTTGCAGCGCATGAACCGCCCGGCATTCAACGGGCTGCGCAAGGCCATCAGTCAGGATATGGACAAGCTGCGCGCGCTGCCCAGCGTGGACATAACCGGCATCAATTTTCAACTCAATAATCTGATCACCGCTGTGGATCAGATGCCGTTGGCCTATCAGCAACGCGCGGCAGACGAAAAGCTTTTGTCCGGGCACCCGAATGAAGTGGTCGCGCAAGCCGTTCCGACAAAATCCGGAGAGCATTTGGCCGGGCACCCGGATGAAACGGTCTGGCAAAAGCTGCTGCGTGAAATCTGGCAAGAGGTGAAGCAGCTGGTGCGTATTGAAAACACCGGCAAGGCCGAGATTCCGCTGTTGCCGCCCAATCAGGAATTTTTCCTGCGCGAGAATCTCAAGCTGCGTTTGCTGTCGGCACGCCTCGCGCTGTTGTCGCGCGACGAAGATAGTTTCAAACAGGAACTGAAAACCGCGCAACTTTGGATGGCACGCTATTTCGACGGCAAATCGAACGAGGGTATGCGGATGTCGGACGGGCTGAAAAAACTTGCCGCATCCGACATCAGCATCGAATTGCCGGACATCAGCCCGAGTTTGCAAGCGGTGCGCAACTATCGCCTGACCCGTGATAACGAGCCAAAGGCTAGTTTCGAGGGACGGCCAAGGTCGGCGCGATGAAATACCTGGTATGGATACTCGGACTGTTTGCCGCTGCGGTGGCACTCACCACTGCAGCGCACAATCCGGCTTATGTGCTGCTGGTGTATCCACCCTATCGCATCGAACTGTCGCTTACGCTGTTCATCGTCCTGTTGCTGCTGACCTTCGTGTTTGGCTACGGGCTGGTGAGACTGATAATCGCCGCCCTGCAACTGCCGGCATATGTGCGGAAATTTCGTCTGGAACGCGCACAAGCCAATGCCCGCGAATTGTTGGACGAGGAGCTCGGCGCGTTCTTCGAAGGCCGCTATGCTGCTTCGGAAAAAGCCGCAGCGCGCGCGATGGAATTGGGCGACACCTCCGCCTTGCATCCCATCATCGCAGCACGTTCCGCCCATGAATTGCGCGAATACAAAAAACGCGATGCTTATTTGTCCGCTGCCGAAGGCAAGACGATTGGCGATTCCACCATGCGTTTGATGACGACCAGCAAATTCCTGCTCGACCAACGCGATCCGCGCGGCGCATTGGACGCCTTGCAGGAATTGCGCGACAGCGGGGTCAAGGGCCATATCGGCGCGATGTCGCTGGAACTGAAGGCGCATCAGCAGGCGGGTAATTGGGACGAGGTATTGAACGTGCTCGACAAGCTGGAAAAACGTGCGTCCATCGATGCGACGCTGGCGGCGCAATTGCGCCAACAAGCCTGGCTGGAAAAAATTCGCCAGCAGGAAGATTTGGCGGGTCTGACCACTTGCCTGAAAAATATTCCTGCCGATTTCAAGCGGCGCAGCAAGATTGCCGCAACCGCCGCACGCGCACTGATTCAACACGGTGGCGGTTCACTCGCACAGCCCCCGCAAGGGGGACGCCGCGGTGTGCCCGACAGCTCTGCTGTCACCCTCGCGCAGCAAATACTGACAGATAGTCTGAATGCGCAATGGGACAGCGAACTGGTCGCGCTGTATGGTGATTGCCAATCCAGCGATGTGGTGGCGCAAATCGAGCAAGCCGAAAAATGGCTCATCCAGAACAAACAAGATGCCGGATTGCTGCTCGCGCTCGGCAAATTGTGTTTGCATCAAAAGTTGTGGGGCAAGGCGCAAAACTATCTGGATGCCAGCAACAGCATCGCACCCAGCCATGCCGCCTATACCGCGCTAGGACAGCTCGCGGAACGCCTGGGTAAATCTGACGAGGCGTTCAAGTATTATCAGAACGCGATGGCGGTGGCGAAACAGTGAAACGTGAAGGTGAAGCTGTGAAAGGTGAAACGAAGCAGTAGTTCTGTGTTTCACCTTTCACCTAAGCCGCAAAGCGGCGCGCCATCTTTCACGTTTTGGGGAGACGGTTATGCAAAAAAATATCATTGCAATGTTATCTGCCATTATCCTTGCGCTGCCCAGCGCAGGGGCATGGGCAGCTTCTGTATACAAATGTAAAAATCAACAAGGCAATTTGATATATCAAGAGTCTCCCTGTAAACCGGATGTGCAAGCTATTGCTTCATGGGGCACTGTAGAAATGCAGCAGTTGGACGGCATACTTATCCTTAAACAGCGCGGCAACGGCCATTATTTCCTGGAGGCCACGGTTAATGACAGGGCACTAACGTTCCTTGTTGATACAGGTGCGTCTGGAATTTCGTTGCCGATGTCATTTGCGCTTTTAGTAAAAATAAATTGCAGGAACAAAATATATATGCAGACCGCAAATGGCGTTGCGGAAGCGTGTACTACCATTATTCCCAAACTGATGTTTGGGCCGTTTACGCTTACGGATGTCCCGGCGGTAGTATCCAAAAACCTCAGCCAGCCTTTGTTTGGCATGAATGTTCTGCAGCAATTCAAGGTAGAGCAAAACAACGGCGAAATGCGCATCTCGACGCGCAACTAGTTTTTTGGCGCAAACGTAAACGCATCCGAGAAGATCGCATCATTTGGTAGTCTGCGCTGAGTTGTGAAATCGCGCTGTGCGGCTTCCACGACCACCGGCGCACCACAGACATACACTTCGAATGCCGATAGATCACTGTAGTCGTCCAACACCGCCTGATGCACGAAACCCGTGCGGCCTTGCCAGGCATCTTCCGGCAAAGCGTCAGAGAGTACCGGAGTAAATTTGATACCGTCTCTTTCCCATTGCTGTGCTTTGTCCAGCATATATAAATCCGCCAGCTTGCGCGCCCCCCAATAGAAGTGCATCGGGCGTTTTACGCCGATATACAGCGCGTGTTCGATGATCGCCTTGATCGGGGCGAAGCCGGTGCCGCTGGCGACGAAGATGATCGGCTTGTCCGAGTCTTCGCGCAGAAAAAAAGTGCCGAGCGGACCTCTGAAGCGCAGGATGTCGCGCTCTTTCATGGTTTCAAAAACGTGTTGGGTAAATGCGCCGCCCGTGATGTTGCGGATATGCAGTTCCAGAAACTCATCGTCATGCGGCGCATTGGCCAGCGAGAAACTGCGCGGCTTTTGATCCTTGAGCAAAATGTCTATGTATTGTCCGGCCAGAAATTGCAAGCGCTCATTGGAGGGCAGCTTGAGCGAGAGCACCATTACATCCGGTGCGGGACTTTCCATTTTCTGCACACGGCACGGTATGGTCTTGACCGGGATGTCCTTGACCGCATTCACTTCACGGCACTCCAGCACCAGATCGGACTGCGGTTTGGCGCAGCAGAACAGTGCCATGCCCGCAGCCTTTTCGGCCTCGCTCAACGTGCTTTCCTGATACTTGCCGTAATCCACTTGCCCTGTCACCACCTTGCCCTTGCATGCTCCGCATACCCCGTCGCGGCAACTGTATGGCAGCGTGTAGCCGTGCTTGAGAGCGGCCTCGAGGATGGTCTCGTGCGCTTCGATCGGGAAGTTGTGGCCGCTGGGTTGAATAACCGTTTTGAACGTCATGATGAATGCTGTAGGTTGCGCTAAAGCGCGAATTTTAACGCATAATCACGCCATGAGACGCTTGTTGATTATTGGCTGCGGAGATGTCGCGCTGCGCGCTATACCCTTGTTGAAGCAGGGCTATCAGGTGTTTGCTTTAGTGCGTAATCCCGCCTATTGCACAAGATTGCGCGCACTGGATGTGATGCCGCTACTGGGCGATCTGGATGACCGCAGCAGCCTCGCGCGCATCTCCGGATTAGCCGATGCGGTGCTGCATCTTGCACCGCCTCCGAACAGTGGTGTTCACGACACGCGCACGTGCAATCTGCTCAGCGCCCTGTCGCAGGGTAAATTGCCCAAGCGGCTGGTGTACATCAGCACCAGCGGTGTGTATGGGGGTTGCGGTGGAGCGTGGGTGAGTGAGACCCATCCGCTCAAGGCAACCTCGCCACGCTCGCAACGGCGCGTGGATGCCGAGATGCAGATACGCAACTGGGCCAGACGCAACCAGGTGAAGGCCAGCATCCTGCGCGTATCGGGCATCTACGCGGCAGACCGCCTGCCGCTAAGCCGTGTGCAGCAGGGCACACCGGGCATCATCGCCAGCGAGGACGGCTACACCAACCACATCCATGCCGATGATCTGGCGCGTATCAGCGTCGCGGCTTTGCAGCGTGGAAAAGCGTGTCGCGTGTATCACGCCAGCGACGATAGCCAGTTGAAGATGGGAGAATATTTCGACAGCGTGGCTGATGCGTTCGGTCTGCCGCGTGTGCCACGCATCAGTCGTGCCGAGGCACAGCGCGTGCTGCCGGAAACGTTGCTGTCATTCATGAACGAATCACGGCGGCTGACCAATCAACGCATGAAGCAGGAATTGAAGATGGCGCTGCGTTATCCGACGGTGGCGGATTTGCTTGCTGATGTTAAGCCTTGAAGCTGTTGCTCAACGCGATGAGCTGATCCAGCTTGGTTTTTGCCGCGCGGCTGGCGATCACATGATCGGCTTTCTCCACGCCGTCTTCCAGTGTGCTGGCCAGCCCCGCCACATAAATCGCCGCACCGGCATTCAATTGCACGATGTCGCGCGGCGCGCCGACTTCATTGTTCAACACACCCAATAGTTTTTCGCATGCCTCGTCGATATTGGCAACACGCAGCAGATTAAGTGGCGCGCTGGCGAGGCCGAACAGATCGGGATGCACGGTGTATTCGCTGACCTTGCCGTTCTTTAATTCCGCGATGTAAGTGCCTTCGCTGATCGAGATTTCATCCATGCCATCCGCGCCGTGGACCACCAGCACATGACGGCTGCCGAGCTCACTGAGCACTTGTGCGAGCTTGGCGGTGAGAGATTGATGGAACACGCCGAGCACCTGATTTTGTGCGCCGGCAGGATTGGTCAACGGCCCGAGCAGGTTGAACAGCGTGCGCACTCCGAGTTCGCGGCGTACCGGTGCGGCGTGCTTCATCGCGCTGTGATGATTGGGTGCAAACATGAAACCGATGCCGATGCTGTCCACGCACTGGGCAATTTGTTCGGCGGTGAGGCTCACATTCACGCCGAGCTTTTCCAGCACGTCCGCGCTGCCGCAGGTGCTGGAAACCGAGCGCCCGCCATGCTTGGCGACATGAGCTCCCGCAGCCGCAGCAACCAGCGCGCTGGCGGTGGAGATGTTGAAGGTCTGCATGCTGTCCCCGCCGGTGCCGCAAGTGTCGATCAGGTGACCGGTTTTTTTCACGCTGACCTTGCTGGATAGTTCGCGCATCACCGTTGCGGCTGCCGCGATTTCGCTGACGGTTTCGCCCTTCATACGCAACGCGATCAATACCGCCGCGATTTGCGCCGGAGTCAGTTGCCCGCCCATGATGTGTTGCATCAGACCGCGCATTTCAGCGAACGGAAGGTCATGTCGATCAATTAGCTTCGTTAATGTTTGTGGGTAATTCATGATGCCCTCTATAAATGCGGTCTGTAGGAGCGGGCCATGCCCGCGATCAGGGTGTTCGCGGGCATGGCTCGCTCCTACACATTCCCTCGTAAAAAATTTGCCAGCATGTCATGCCCATGTTCGGTGAGGATGGACTCGGGATGGAACTGCACGCCATGCACCGCCAGCGTTTTGTGGCGCACCCCCATGATCTCGTTATCATCGGTCCAGGCGGTGATCTCCAGACATTCCGGCAGTGTTTCGCGCTCGATCACCAGCGAGTGATAGCGCGTCGCGGTGAACGGGTTGGGCAGGCCGTGAAACACGCTGGTGTTGTTGTGATGGATCGCCGAGGTCTTACCGTGCATCAACTGTTTGGCGTGAATGATGCGTCCGCCGAAGGCTTGGCCAATGCTCTGGTGCCCGAGGCATACACCCAGAATCGGAATCTTTCCGGCGAAGTGCTGGATCGCCGCGACCGAGATGCCGGCTTCGTTCGGTGTACACGGGCCGGGCGACACCACGATGTGTTGCGGGTTGAGCGCGGCGATTTGTGCCACGCTGATTTCATCGTTGCGATGCACCACCACCTCCGCACCCAGTTCGGCGAAATACTGCACCAGGTTGTAGGTGAAGGAATCATAATTGTCGATCATCAAAAGCATGTTTGTTCCGATCTAATTGCTGGCGAAGTTCATCTGCCTATCATACTCAAAGCCACCGCTTCGGCAACCTTGATGCCGTCCACGGCTGCCGAAAGAATTCCGCCCGCATAGCCTGCGCCTTCGCCGGTTGGATACAAGCCTCTGGTGTTCACACTTTGCAAATCGTCGTCGTTGCGCTTGATGCGTATCGGCGAAGAGGTGCGCGTTTCCACTCCCGTCAGCACCGCATCGGCCAAATCGAATCCTTTTATCTGCTTGGCGAAGGCAGGCAGGGCTTCGCGTATCGCGGCAATCGCATAATCCGGCAGCGCGGTGCTGAGATCGCACAAATGCACGCCGGGGGTATAGGACGGCTGCACCGATCCGAATTCGGTCGAAGCTTTGCCTGCGAGAAAATCCCCGACCAGTTGTCCGGGGGCCTGGTAATTGCTGCCGCCCAATTCATAAGCACGCGACTCCCAGCGGCGTTGGAATTCTATCCCCGCTAGCGGACTTTTTGGGTCGGTGGAATTGGGGGGATAATCCTGCTCGGGTGTAATGCCCACCACGATGCCGCTGTTGGCGTTGCGTTCGTTGCGCGAATATTGGCTCATGCCATTGGTCACCACGCGCCCTGGTTCGGAAGTCGCCGCGACTACCGTGCCGCCCGGGCACATGCAGAAGCTGTATACCGAGCGGCCGTTGCTGGCGTGATGCACCAGCTTGTAATCGGCCGCGCCGAGCAACGGGTTGCCCGCATTCTTGCCATAGCGGGCACGGTCGATCAGCGACTGCGGGTGCTCGATGCGCAAGCCGATGGAGAACGGCTTGGCCTCGATATAGATGCCGCGCTTGAGGATCATCTCGAAAGTGTCGCGCGCGCTGTGTCCGACCGCTAGCACCAGATGGGAGGTTTCGATGTGTTTACCGCTGGCAAGCACCACACCTTGCACCTGCCCGTCACTAATTTTGATGTCGTCAACGCGACTCTCGAAGCGTATCTCGCCGCCGAGCGACTGTATGGTCTCGCGCATTTTCTCCACCATGCCCACCAGACGGAACGTGCCGATGTGCGGCTTGCCGACATACAAGATTTCCGGTGGCGCACCGGCTGTGACGAATTCATCCAGCACTTTTCTGCCGTAGTGTTTGGGGTCTTTGATCTGGCTATACAGCTTGCCGTCGGAGAACGTCCCCGCGCCGCCCTCGCCGAACTGCACGTTGGATTCCGGGTTGAGCACGCCCTGCCGCCACAAGCCGAAAGTGTCCTTGGTGCGCTCGCGCACTTCTTTGCCGCGCTCCAGGATCAGCGGGCGGAAGCCCATCTGCGCGAGTATCAATCCGGCGAACAAACCTGCTGGCCCCATGCCGATGATTATTGGTCTGGAGCCAAGTGCATCAGGAGCATAAGCCACAAAGTGGTAGCTGGTGTCAGGCGTGATGGAGAGGTGCGGATCGTTCTTGCATCGCGCCAGAATCACCGCTTCATCGCGCACCGCCACATCCAGCGTGTAAGTGAACAGGATGGCGTGAGACTTGCGCGCATCCACGCCACGTTTGAAAACGACGTGGCTGATCAGCTCATCGTCGGCGATACCAAGACGCTCGAGAATCGCAGCCTTAATTTCGCCTTCGGCATGGGCCAGCGGGAGTTTGACTTCGGTAAGCCTGAGCATTGCGCTACGGTTCCCAATCGTTGTCCAACCCCGCCAGCACCATCTCCGTTGCGCGCAATACGGCGCGCGCCTTGTTCAGCGTTTCCAGCCATTCGCTGTCCGGCACGGAGTCGGCGACGATGCCTGCTCCGGCTTGCGCATACAGCATGTTGTCTTTCACCACGGCGGTGCGCAGCGCAATCGCCAGATCCATGTCACCGTTGAAGCCGAGATAACCGACCGCACCCGCGTAGATGCCGCGTTTGCTGGGTTCCAGCTCATCGATGATTTCCATCGCGCGCACTTTTGGCGCGCCGCTCACCGTGCCGGCGGGGAAGGTGGCCTTGAGCACGTCCATCGCGTTGAAGCCGGGTTTGAGCGTGGCCTCGACGTTGGAGACGATGTGCATCACGTGCGAGTAGCGTTCGATGATCATTTTTTCGGTGAGCTTCACGGTGCCATTTTGCGCGACACGTCCGATGTCGTTGCGGCCAAGATCGATCAGCATCAGGTGTTCGGCTAACTCTTTCGGATCGGCCAACAAATCTTGCGCGAGTTTGGCATCCTGCTGCTGCGTCTTGCCGCGCGGGCGGGTTCCCGCGATGGGGCGCACGGTGACCGCATCACCTTCCAGCCGCACCAGAATTTCCGGCGATGCGCCGACCACATGGTGATCGCCCATATCGTAATAGAACATATACGGCGATGGATTCACGCTGCGCAGCGCGCGATACAGCGAAAGCGGCGCGGCGGGAAAGGGTTGTGCCATGCGTTGCGACAGCACCACTTGCATGATATCGCCATCGAAAATGTATTGCTTGGCTTTTACCACTGCATTCTTGAACGCGGTTTCGCCAAATTCCGAATGTGCTTCGCCACCGTGCATCGGTGGTGCGTGCGGGATGTCCACGGGTAGTCTTAAGCGCACGGTCAGTTCATGCAAACGTTGCTTGGCTTGCGCGTAGGCGTCGGCCTGTTCCGGGTTGGCATAGACGATGAAAGTGAGTTTGCCGGTGAGGTTGTCCACCACCGCCAAGTGCTCGGTGAGCATCAGCAGAATGTCCGGTGTAGCTATTGCGTCCGGTTTGTGAACTTTGGCCAAGCGCGGTTCGATATACCGTATTGTTTCATAGCCGAAATACCCCGCCAGTCCGCCACAGAAGCGCGGCATATCGGGCAGAGATGCAACCTTGAAACGTGTTTGATATTCGCGGATGAAATCCAGCGGATTCTCGACTATGTGGGTGGTTTCGGCATCTTTATGCGTCAGTGTGACCTGTTTGCCGCGTACTGTGATGCGGGTGTCGGCGGGCAGGCCGATGAACGAATAACGCCCGAAGCGTTCGCCGCCCTGCACCGATTCCAGCAGATAGGAATACGGTCGGTTGGCGAGCTTGAGGTACAGCGACAGCGGCGTGTCCAGATCGGCAAAGGTTTCGCATACCAAAGGAATGCGGTTATAGCCCTGCTCGGCAAGTGCGTTGAATTCTTGTTCGGTGATGGGGTGCGGCATTGAAACCTCCGTTTTAACTTTTAGAAACTGCGACGGAACAGCGTCCCGTCAAGCTGGGTGATGCGATTAGCACCATCGCCAAGCGGCGGTTTCTGGGAAGCGGGGGAGGCTATTCAATTTCATATTCAAACGCGTTTGATGAGAGGCAAAGCGGCGGGCAGATTGGCAATCACCGCGTCCAAAAACAAGCTGTCGACCGGTTCGCCGTGATTGTAGCCGTAAGGCACGCAGAACACCGGGCAACCTGCGGCGCGCGCGGCGACGGTGTCGTTGAGCGAATCGCCGATCAGCAACAATTTCTCGATCGGCACGCCGAAAAATTTTGCTGCGTGCAACAGCGGCAGCGGATGCGGTTTCTTCTCCGGCAAAGTATCGCCGGATAGCACGATCTCGAAATATTTAGCCAGGCCGACACCTTTCAGCAACGGCTCGGTGTAACGCGCCACCTTGTTAGTGATGCAGCCTAAACGGAAACCCGCCGCCTGCATCGCGTCCAGGCCTTCGATCACACCGTTGAACGGTTTGCTTTTCAGCAGCAACTCGGTGTAATGCTTTTCGAAAATCGGCAGTGCGTGGTCATACAGCGCGGCATCCGGCGTGGCATGCATGTCGCCGGTCAGCGCGCGCTTGACCAGCCAGCTGATGCCGTTGCCGATGTAGCTCATCAGCAACTCCGGCGCCACCGGCGGGTAATCCATGTCGCGCAACATGCGGTTGGCCGCCTCCGTCAGTTCCGGTGCGGTATGCAGCAGCGTGCCATCGAGATCGATGACGATTGCTGAAATGCTGAGGGGAAAATGTAGCGGCTGTACCATTTCTTTACTTTGGCTTCTTTACCTTGGACAGCTCGGCGCGCAGCGCGGCAATCACAGTGTCGTAGCGGTGTTTGTCGCTATCTTTTCCTGCGCCAAACACCGCGGAACCGGATACGAAGGTGTCCACGCCAGCTTCAGCCACTTCGCGAATGTTGGCAGGGCCTACGCCGCCGTCGATTTCCAGACGAATCTTAAGACCGGCTGCGTCGATCATCTTGCGTACCTTGCGCGCCTTGTCCAGCACGTGGGGAATGAATTTCTGCCCTCCGAAGCCGGGGTTCACCGACATCAGCAACACCATATCCAATTTCGGCAGCGTGTATTCCAGTATCTCCAGCGGCGTGGCAGGGTTGAACACCAGACCGGCTTTGCAACCGCTTTCCTTGATCAGGCCGATGGTGCGGTCGATGTGTTCGGAAGCTTCCGGGTGAAAGGTAATGTAAGTCGCGCCCGCCTTGGCGAAATCGGGAATGATGCGATCCACCGGCTTGACCATCAGATGCACGTCGATCGGCGCAGTCACGCCGTGCTTGCGCAGCGCTTCGCAGACCAAGGGTCCGATGGTCAGGTTCGGCACGTAATGATTGTCCATCACGTCGAAATGCACGATATCCGCGCCGGCGGCGAGAACGTTATCGACTTCCTCGCCCAGCTTGGCGAAGTTGGCGGAAAGAATACTCGGAGCGATTTGATACATGATGAGTCCTTAAAAAGTAAGTTGGGATGCAAGGTGCGTATTCTATCCGATACTTTACATGGCCGAATACTTTATGAAGCTGGTGGTGTGGTTTAACAAACTCTCGAACGGCGCTGTCACTTTACCGAGGAAACCCGCGAAAACCAGCGTATTTACAGGGCTTCCGTCCTATGTTATCGCGGGCTGCCCACTCCTGTATCAGGCTGAATCTCACCGCAAGCAGCGGCCCCTGATTATCTGGGATGGCCTCAAGGCGTACAGGTCGAAACTGGTAAGGGATTACTTGGACAGCACCGATGGTCATATCCAGATCGATTTTCTGCCGCTGTATTCGCCCGATTTCAACCCGGTCGAATATCTGTGGGCTTGGCTCAAACGTAATGCGTTGGCGAATTTCTACTCAGGCAACTTCGCCGAGTTGCAGACGACTGCCCGCAACGAGCTCAAAAGTGCTCAGCATCGCCCGTATTTCATTGCGGCTTGTTGGAAGCAAGCCGGTTTGTTTTAGTGTCATAAAATATGTAAAGTAGTGCCATGAAATATGTAAAGCTCAATAATTACGATTTTCCCGCTTTGTTCAGGCCTGTCAGGGCCGTTGATGGGGGACAGGAGACGACATGAACGCTATACAGCAGCTTCAGGATCTGGGCCAAAGCCTCTGGCTCGACAACATTACGCGCGCGCTGCTGACGAGCG
>Ga0209880_1000048_pt1 | contig 20996 bp, 22 predicted proteins | sample PersoiDNA2013191_FD_185803 | JGI IMG/M metagenome (GOLD analysis project Ga0209880, IMG submission 185803) | Permafrost soil microbial communities from the Arctic, to analyse light accelerated degradation of dissolved organic matter (DOM) -... | ecosystem: Environmental > Terrestrial > Soil >... | reverse complement strand
CCGGGCAAGGGCAGTATGTGTTTCTATAGCAGTATGTGCCAGATAAGGATCATGAAACTCAGAATCAAAAACTTTATCGGAAACCTGACGTCCGGCTTCAATGTCTCCGTTCGACCTGACTATATTCACACTTGAATCAGCTTTCAGCATCCACTCAAAGATTGTCTTATCATTAACAGGCATCTCATCGAATGAATATTCAGCCTTTATTTTAACTATGGCCTCATCAGCTCTGTCGTGATTTTCATTAATGACAGCAATCAGGTCGCCATCCCTTACAACTTTGGTACCTGCAATCTTCTCTGCTGCAGAATAATCAACAGACTTCAACTTTGCTCCATGGGAAGGGGGACGCAATATTCGTGCAAAAACCATTCCCGGAAGTTTCATGTCACCGGTATATTTTGCCTCACCTGTTACTTTAGGGATAGCATCACTATGATTATATGATTTGCCTACATAATTAAATTTTGTGTAATCTTCTACCGGAGGTTTAACATCAAGGAATTTTTCAATTTTTTTACCTTTTGTCAACTGTGCATAGCTTACCGAATTCTTTGGATTTTTAGTATCAGTGATCATTCCGTCCTTTACATCCAGTTGTGAAACGGGTACCCCCAGTTGTGCTGATGCAATACCCAATAGTACACCTCTCGCCTCTGCAGCAGCAGCTCTCATGTAAGGTCCAAAAACTCTTGTACTCAAGGATCCCCAGGTACCCTGATCGTAGGGACAGAGATCAGTATCACCCATTACCATTTTTACCTTTTCAATTGGTACATTAAGTTCATCAGCCATCATCTGAGGCAGGGAAGTAATAATTCCCTGACCCATTTCAATCTTTCCGGTGAAACAAGTGACGGTTCCATCTTCGGCTATCCTGAGAAAAGCATTATAATCTTTTGGCAGACTTTTGGATTGCCCGGCCTGTTGTCCCGTAAGATCAAGAGCATTCCATGGCCTGAAAAAAATAAAGATCCCTCCTCCAAGAATTTTGAAAAAGTCTCTTCTCTCCATTCCATGGTTTTTATCAGTCCTCAATTCAGCCTGGTTATTTGTTGTCTCTTTTTTCATGATTACTTCCCTCCTTTCATTTCTTTAGAAGCAGTTTGAACAGCCTCAACGATACGTAAATGTGCTGCGCACCGACAGAGGTTGTTTTCCATACCATCCTTTATTTCCTGAGTTGTCGGTAAAGGATTTTTTAATAATAGACCAGTGGCATTCATAATCATCCCTGGTGTACAGAATCCGCATTGCAAAGCATCATGCTCGGCAAATGCTTTTTGAACAGGGTGCAGTTTCCCATTTGTTGCAAGACCTTCGATAGTAACCACATTCTTGCCGGCCACATCACCCACCGACAACTGGCAAGACCTTACAGGTTCATTATCAATAAGAACAGTACAGGCTCCACATGATCCCATTCCGCAACCAAATTTTGTTCCGGTCAGTCCAAAATGATTCCTCAAGACCCACAAAAGAGTCTGGGTAGGATCAATCGTAGCTTCGGTTTTCTTTCCGTTTAACTGAAATTTAATTGTCTCTTCCATAATTATTGAATTAGATTAATTCCTTTCTTGTATTCCTCATAAGTATCAAAATCCCTCAGGATTCCTTCTTCATCTGTATCAACCTCCAGAACATCATCCGAAAACTTATCTGCCAATGAACGTAATCCTTTAACCGGACTGAGTTTTTCAATTTCGTCTTTGTATTTTCTGGCAATAAGAATGGGATGCCCTCTTCTATTCTTAAAAACAGGAATTGCAATCCCTTTTTCTGATGATAAATATGCATCAATTACAGCATTAATTGCATTCGGATTTATCAACGGCTGATCACCCTGAAAAACCAGAACTGCATTATAACCGGAAGGCAGATTTCTGAATCCGCACTTTACTGACGACAACATTCCTTCCTTATAATTATCATTATAACAATATCTTACATTATATTTCTCTATCAACTTAACTATTTTGTCTCTTTCTGACCCCAGAACAACCATTGTATTTTCAATCTTTGATTCAGTAACATTGGAAATAACATTTTCAATCATTGTCCTTTCATTAAATGTGAGTAACATTTTAGGAAAACCCATTCTTCTGGACTCACCAGCTGCAAGTATGATAGCCCATAATTCACCCGCAACCCTGCTTTCCCCTTCCATCTATTATCTACTACTTACTACTTACTTCTTACTTCTTACTTCTTACTTCTTACTTCTTACTATTCCTCACTAAAACAAGCTCTGCAGCAATGCTTATGGCAATCTCTTCAACTGTTCTGGATTTAATATCAATTCCCAAAGGAGTATGAATGGTATCCCACTGTTTAGCAGTAGCCCATTTGTTTTCCATAAAACTAACCCGCATTGATGCAATCTTGCTTTTACTTCCGATCATGCCTGTATAAGCCAAATCGTATCCAATACAAGGTTTAAGAGCGGCTGCATCATCTTTATGACCACGTGTCACAATTACAACATAAGTATCCCTGGTCTTCCTCAAGCCCTTCATTGATTCACCAATATCATTAACCAGAATGTGGTCAGCCTCAGGGATATTCTCAGAATTAGCATATTCAGGTCGGTCATCAATCACAGTAACATCAAAATCAAGCATATCTGCAAGATGCGCCAACACTTTACCAATATGACCCGCACCAGCTATTATAAGGTGTGCAGGAGGGAATACAGGTTCAAGAAAAAAGAGTGAGGTAGCCTCCGCATCAGATAGGGTAAGCTCCAATTCCCTGTAATCTGATGGATCACCTTTAGAGAGCATATTATGTATGACAGGCTCAATTTTTTCAAGAAACTCCGCTGACATGTCTGGTTTAAAGGTATTGCTTATCCAGTAACGGTTTATAAGTACTTTTTCTTCGGCGAGACCGGTAACCATTGTTATAAGAACTCCCGGAACATGGTCTTCAATAGATTTTCCAAGCTGTTCAAACACGGATAAATGATTATTCAGGTTGGCATCAATCAGTATAGTGATCTGTCCACCACAGATAGCTTCCTCTTTTTTTGAGATGTCATTAGCCAGGTTAAACTGAAAATGTCCTGATGATTTTGAGTTAATAGCTTCAAGGGCCAGTCTCTGAACTCTCCCTTCCACAATTCCGCCTCCAACGGTTCCGGCAATAAGTCCATTATAATCAAACAATGCAGAACTACCTGGTTTCTGCGGTGTTGAACCATGTGTCCGGGTAACAGTACAGAGAACCAGACAGGAGCTATCTGATTTATGATCATGAAGTTGTAGATAAATGTTCTTCATATTCCCGATTCCCCTTTAATTCATAGACATTTTATTTGTAAAGATGCCTAATTTGAAAGTCTATACAATTCTATAACAACAAATTTATTCAAATTGATTTAATATTCATAATTTTATGAAATATACAATTTGTTATGTAGAACAGAGACGACCAAATTGGGAGTCTCTTCATAAATTACCAAAAATCAATAATATCATGAAACCAAATTTTTCCAAATTCTTATTATTGTGCATCTCGCTCATACTGTGCATGATCACCTGTAAAACCCCTGTCAGTAATAATGTTAAGAAGGTAACCGATACTAGCTGGATTGAAGAATTAACAATATTACAACTTCAACTAGGATACAAGGAGGGGAAATATACAGTGAAGGATGTAGTTAAAATTTATTTGGACCGTATTAACGAAATTGATAAAAATGGTCCCCGGCTCAATTCAATAATTGTGATCAATCCCGAAGCTCTTGAGATTGCTGATGAGATGGATAAAGAGATTGCTGCAGGGAAATCAGGTGGACCCTTGTTCGGTGTCCCGGTAATTCTTAAAGATAATATTGATACACACGACAAGATGCCTACGACAGCCGGTGCAACAGCATTAAGAAATTCTTTTCCAACTTCTGACAGTTATGTTGCAAGAAAGTTGAGAGAAGCCGGTGCAATCATAATTGCAAAATCGAATCTCAGTGAGTGGGCAAATTTCCGGGCTAAGATGTCGTCAAGCGGATGGAGTGGTATTGGAGGCCAAACCAGGAATCCGTATGTACTCGATCGGAACCCATGTGGGTCAAGTTCAGGTTCAGGAGTCGCAGTATCTGCCAATCTCTGTATGTTTGCCATTGGGACTGAAACAAACGGATCAATAGTATGTCCGGCAAATAACAATGGAATTGTCGGCATTAAGCCCACAGTTGGCCTCATCAGTCGCACAGGCATAGTTCCGATCTCATTCACACAAGATACTCCCGGTCCTATGGGACGAACGGTAGAAGATGTTGCAATTGCACTCGGGGCTTTAACTGGTATTGATTCGTCTGATTCCAAAACACTTGCTTCACAAGGTAAATATTATACCGATTACACAAAATTTCTGAAGAAAGACGGGCTGAAAGGAAAAAGGATTGGTCTGTTAAAAAAATCAATGGGCTTTTCTGATAAAGTTGATACTCTGATGAATAAAGCAGTGGCATACCTTAAAGCAAATGGTGTTGAAGTAATTGAAATAGAGTTCCCAAAAGCGGCTAATTATGAAGATGCGTCATTAACGGTAATGTTATACGAGTTTAAGGATGGACTTAATAAATATTTTGCAGGGCTTGGGAGTGATACTCATATAAAAAATGTCAAAGAGTTAATAGAGTTCAATAAATCAGATAGTATTGAGCTGAGATATTTCGATCAGAACCTTCTTGAGCAGGCAGAACAGAAAGGAGACCTTAATTCTGAGGAATACAAGAAAGCTCTGGCCACTATGACAAGAGCAACCCGGGAAGATGGAATAGACAAAGTAATGAATGCTTATAAGCTCGATGCAATTATAGCACCAACCGGCTCACCTGCCTGGAAAACTGATCTGCTTTTGGGTGATCATTTTGCAGGTGGAAGTTCATCATTAGCAGCGATATCAGGATATCCTGCAATCACAGTTCCAATGGGATTTATTAATGAATTACCGGTTGGAATCACATTCTTTGGCAAGGCGTGGAATGAATCAATACTTCTTGAAATAGCATACAGCTATGAGCAGGGGACAAAACACAGGAAAGTGCCAAAATATAATATTTCAGACTGATTTAAAATACATTATGAAATAAAGGTTGTCTCACAATGATTTAAAAAGTCAGCCTTTATTTTTTTTCTTCGTCTTTGTGTTCTGCACTCGTTTTGTCGCCTTCATCTTCCAAACGGGAAGCTTTTTTGAATTCTTTCATACCCTGGCCAATACCCTTCATCAGTTCAGGAATCTTCCTGCCTCCAAAAAGAAGTACTACAACAAGTAAAATCAACAAAATCTCAGTAGCTCCTAAATTTCCCATCTTTTCTAATTTTTTAATTAACGGCCAAAGTTATTAATAGAATTAATTAATACCAAATGAAAAGAATAAATCAACATATAATTATTTATTGAGATGATGTTGTCCCTGGTAAAATTGGGTAGTAGTTTTTCTCCAATAACATATTCAAACTTTTTTTTACCTTGTGGCAAATTTTAAAAACCTCAATGTTCAGACTCTCCCTATTACTCAGTACCGCTATACTCCTGTGTTTTAATACAATACTTTTGGGTCAGTCAAAAGGAATAAACCGCGAGAAATATCGGATTAATATTACAGAATCGAATAACGCCATCAATGTCGATGGAATTCTGGATGAACCAGTATGGTCTTCAGCTGATATAGCCACTCATTTCCAGAGAGTATTGCCTACTGACACGGGATTTGCCATTTCACAGACGGAGGTGAAAGTCACTTATAACGAATCGACCCTTTTCGTGGGTATAATCTGTTACGATTCATCACCAGGCAAGCGTCCGGTTGAATCATTACGGCGCGACTTTAACTTTTTGAAGAATGATAACTTTGTTGTATTCATTGATACTTATAATGATCAGACAAATGGGTTTGCTTTCGGTGTTTCTGCTGCAGGGGCACAGTGGGACGGGGTCCAGGCAAATGGGGGAACTGTAAATCTTGACTGGGATATTAAATGGAGATCAGCTGTAAAAAATTACAGCGACAGATGGGTTGCAGAATTTGCAATTCCATTCCGAAGCATACGATATAATGGTGGAGATAAAGAATGGGGAATAAATTTCAGCAGACTGGATCTTAAAACCAATGAAAAATCAAGCTGGGCCCCTATGCCAAGACAGTTTGCAACAGCGACTCTCGCTTTCACAGGTTCACTTATATGGGACAAACCGTTGTCTTCATCAGGTCTTAGATTTTCTTTAATTCCTTATGTATCCGCCAAAACCACTCAAAACAAGGAAGCTGGAGAAGGGTTCAAACCGCAGGGTAATGCAGGTATTGATGCTAAGGTTATTCTATCTACTTCAATGAACCTTGATCTGACGGTCAATCCGGATTATTCACAGGTGGAAGTCGACCAACAAGTCACAAACCTTGATCGTTTTGAACTTTTCTTCCCTGAGAAGAGACAGTTTTATCTTGAAAACAGCGATCTCTTTGCAAAACTGGGGAATGATAACCTCAGGCCGTTCTTCTCGCGCCGCATCGGACTGGAGAGTCCGGTTCTGGCTGGAGCACGTCTAAGCGGTAAGATTGGAAATAATTGGAGGGTCGGACTAATGAACATTCAAACAGGTGACAGAGATACTATTAAGGCCGGTAATTTTACTGTTGCTGCTTTACAGCGACAGGTATTCAGCCATTCTAACATAACAGCATTTTTTGTCAACAAGCAGGTGATGAATGTGAATAATGACACATCTTTCAAAGGCAACCGGTTCAACCGTGTTGCCGGGATTGAATACAATCTGGCAAGTGCTAATAACCACTGGTTAGGAAAAGCATTCTATCATCAGGCGCTCTATCCCGGAGCGAAAGGAAATGCATCAGCATTGGCTGTCAATATTGCATATTCAACTCAGTATCTTAACGCATATCTGAATCAGGCGTGGGTAGGCGCTGATTATATTGCAGAAGTAGGTTATATAAGAAGAAAAGGGTACTACGAAATCAACCCGGGCTTACAGTACAAGTTTTTCCCGTCCTCAAGCAGGATAGCAAATCATGGACCAGCTATTAAGCTTGACATGCTTTATGATCCTTCAATGAATCTGACTGACAGGGAGACACAGCTTCTATACCAGGTTGAGTGGATGAACAAAAGTATACTTGTAGTTGATACAAAGGAGACAACCATTAAACTTCTGGATCCGTTTGATCCGACTCACACCGGGGGTGTTCCTCTTCCTGCAAATGAAAAATTCAACTGGAAAGAGATTGGTATGTCCTTTACATCTGATATACGTAAACCATTCAATTGGCTGATAAGCAGCAGATATGGCGGCTATTTTGATGGCACAAGAACGACCGTAAGTGGAGAATTGTACTATCGGGTTCAACCTTATGGCAGTCTGGCAATTGTCTCCTCTTATAACAATATCTCATTGCCTTCACCATATAAAAGTGCTAAGTTTTTTCTTATTGGACCCAGACTCGATTTTACCTTTACAGATAAGATTTTCCTCACAAGTTTTGTACAGTATAATAACCAGATCGACAATATTAATCTGAATCTTAGGTTCCAGTGGCGTTTTGCACCTGTATCAGACCTGTTCATTGTTTATACGGAGAACTCCTTCCCTGGAGATTCCAGGATAAAAAACCGGGGACTTGTACTTAAATTATCGTATTGGTTTAATTAAACTTTATCAGGAACTATAAAAGGTTTCAGGGGAGGCCGGGTAAGATAAGCATTTGCCTCGTCGTCACCGATGCACTATTCAGTTTTGGAATCAAAATTGATATTAAACATTATTTAATACGAAAATCCAGAAGTGGTTCATCATTCAGATAGGCAACAAGGTTGTCATTTCTTTTAAGTTGGCCTACTCCGGGTGGAGTACCGGTAAAAATCAGATCACCTGTTTTGAGAGTAAAAAATTTCGAGACATATTCAACTATCTCATTAAATCCGAATATCATATCTGAAGTATTGCTTTTCTGTGCCACTTTATTATTGATCTCCAGCCGGAAATCAATGTTTGTCATATCCTTAATACTTGTTACAGGAATAAAACGTCCAAGAGGAGCTGCACCGTCAAAGCATTTCGAAATTTCCCAAGGTAAGCCGGTTGCAGCCAGACGACTCTGCAGATCGCGTGCTGTAATGTCAATACCTAAAGTAATTTCATCATAGTAACGGGAAGCAAATTTTGCGGCGATTCCCTTTCCAAGCTGGCTGATCTTTAAAACAACCTCAACTTCATAATGGATATTAATAGAAAAACCAGGAAGAAAAAAAGGTTTATTATTTTTCAGGATTGAAGAATCGGGTTTCATAAATACAACAGGTTCATCGGGGACTGCCCATCCCATCTCCATGGCATGTTTCCTGTAATTGAGCCCGATACAGATGATCTTCATTTTATCCCTGGTTTTTTCCGAACGATCTTAATTTTATCTCTGTGAGAATTTTTTTTGTGTATAGAGGAAATTCCCCGTTCATCATCCACGAGTAATATGCGGGTTCCTGACTAAAAACAACTTCGACAGGTTTTCCTTTATGCTTTCCAAAATTAAAAACTTCCACCCCATTCTCATCAAGAATGATTCTTCCCGCGAAATCAACATTATTGTTAAAGGAACTGAAACTGGCAAGCTTCTCAACATCGTTTTCGAGATCTTTATATCTGTCAAGCTGAGACTTAAGAATTTCAAATGTGGCAGCTGTATCGGCTTTTGAACTGTGGGCATCTTCCAGTTCTTTTTTGCAGTAGAACAGGTAGGCAGCAGTTAAAGTGCGTTGTTCCTTTTTATGGAATATTACCTGAACATCAACATACTTTCTTTTTACGAAACTGAAATCGATGTTCACCCTCAGGAATTCTTCCGCGAGAACAGGTATATCAAATTTTATAGCATTATAGCCGGCCAGATCACAACCTTCAAGAAATGCAACAAGATTCCTTGCCACTTCTTTGAATGTTGGTGATTTCGCTACATCTTCATCTTTTATCCCATGGATTGCCGTACTTTTGGGTGGAATAGCCATTTCGGGGTTTACCCTTGTACTCATCCACTCCTCTTTGCCATTAGGACTGATTTTTAAGACTGAGAGTTCTACAATACGATCAGTTGAAACATTAATTCCTGTTGTTTCAAGATCGATAAAAGCAATCGGACGTTTAAGGTTAAGGTTCAAAGGTCAGGCATTTATCATCATTGGCATAAGAAGCATAAGAAGATCTTCTGATTCATTATCCGAAATTACCGGGAGAAAGAGTCCGGCACGGGTGGGATCGGCAAGTTCGATCATAACATCCTGTGAACCAATGTTAGAAAGTATCTCAATAAGGAATACTGATTTGAAACCGATCTCAATCTCCTCTCCCTCATACTGGCACTTTATCCTTTCATGCGCAGAGATTGAGAAATCGATATCCTGGGCAGAAACCAATGCCTGATTCCCTTTAAGCTGAAGTTTCACAAGATTACTTGCCTGATTTGAAAAAACTGATACTCTCTTAAGTGTGTTAAAGAATTCTACTCTGTCAATTGTGATCTTGCGTGGATTATTTTTTGGAATAACAGAATTGTAATTCGGATAATTGCCTTCGACCAAACGACAAACGACCTTATAATTGCTCAAGACAAAGAATGCATTCTTATCATCAAATTCGACAGTTACAGGACCTTCCTCTTTTGGCAGTATATTTTTCAGCAGAGAAGCCGGTTTCTTGGGCAGTATAAATGTTGCATTATCATCTGCATGAGCGTCAGTTCTCTGGTATCTGACCAGCTTATGAGCATCAGATGCAACAAATGTAATTTTGTCGGTCGATGCTTCTACAAAGATACCTCCCATCACCGGACGAAGTTCATCATCAGCAGTAGCAAAGAGAGTCTTGCTTATTCCTGCAAGCAACACATCAGCATTAATTACAAAAGCAATTTTTTTATCTTTTTTTATTGAAGGTAAAGCCGGGAAGTCTATCCCGTTCTGCCCGACAACATTGAATTTACCATTTTCAGAGCTGATGACCACTGCCATGGTATCCATGTTGATATCAAAAGTGAGAGGTTGAACAGAAAACTCTTTTAAGGTGTCGAGTAATATTCTGGCGGGAAGAGCAATAGCGCCATCTCCATCTGTATTTTCAAGTTTCATTCTTGTTATCAACGTCGATTCAAGGTCAGATGCGGTTATTTCAAGATCGTTCCCTGAAAGATTAAAAAGAAAATTATCAAGTATGGGAAGAGTATTCTTTGAACTGATAACCCTGCTAATTGCCTGCAGATGACTAAGAAGTTCCGAGCTGGATACTACAAATTTCATATTGGTATTGTTTTAAGTTGATATATTGATTTCCAAGTTTTTCTATTCAAGTCAAAATGAATGAATTGAACTATCTATTTTGCTCAATTCTTAATTACCAATATTACGAAAAAAAACTATTACCTCAAATAAAAAATTATTGAGGAAAGAAATATGAAATCTTCTTTATCAGAGGATCGATATCGAAATACCTCATAATGAAAAATTCATCCTTTTCTTCTGTTTTACCCAATAACCTGTCACTGTCAATTCCTTTAGCGCCGCTTTTCACTGTCATCATTCCCCATAGTGTCAATACTCTCTTCCGGCCCGTGGTAGTGTTGATGGTGATCCTGTAAAGGGGTTGCTGAGCTTCAATTGATTTCTTTTCAGCTTCTCCTGTTTCGAGAGCCCATGATTCAAATGGAACCCATGCAAAATATGAAATATAACGAACCACAAGCGAAGAATCCCATCCGGTAAGATTACCAGCAGCACCGGAGAGTAAAAAATGATTATCTCTGTTTAGAATTGTGAAAGAAGATTTAGTGTCAGACAAGTTCTCAAGGCTCACGGAGGCAATTTCTGAAGGTAATAGATTGAAAACCGTATATGGCTGCCAGAATAATTCGTTAAGCATAAACCCGGAACCAATATCACCTTCGTAACCAGGAACATAAACAATAAAAGGTTTCGATGACTCTTTTATTTTCATGATGTTTCCGTAAATGTTTGATCGGGTTTTATATACAAGAAAAGTCTTCAGAAGACGGCTCTTTTCATATACTTTCACTTTTATAGGACCAACATTTTTCCCGGTTATTTCACCTGCAAATAATTCTGTAGATACTGAGGATTTAATTTTTATCTCTTTCAAAATCCTGAGAATAAACAGGACGCCGCTTTTTCTGGCTTCAGACTTTCCGTTTATCAACCAACTCTCTCCTTTTTTCACCAGGAACAATTTCCTCCCCTCACCTGTAAATTCGATTCTGGTAATCTCCTCTTTAGGTTCAGAAGCAAAAGAGCTGTTGGTTTTACCGAAGGGTGATCTGGTTATTAATAAAATCATGAGAACCAGCCCGATAACAATGAATAAGAATAAGCTCCTGATCAATATTTTATTCATTATCAATATCTTGTGTAATTTCTTCTTCTGAAATAGTTATAAAGTAATCCTGCAAGGATAACTATTAATATAGGACCGGAGATATTGATGATCTGCCACTTAGTTTTTTCAGTTTTTATCATTTTAGTGTTAAGCAATCTAAGTTTAAGTTCTCTGGATCTCAACTCCATAATCCCGTTCTTGTCGACAAGCCAGTTTAGGCAATTGATCAGAAAATCCCTGTTTCCGTATACCTGTCCTGTATATTTATCCTGTCCTAAAGGAAGGGGTGTTTCATTCAATCCAACCCTCTTTACCGCATTCCTGATAATATCGGCATCAGCAATCACGATCATCCTGGTTTCTTTACTTTCAGTCTTGATTTTGAAATTTTTATTATCAGTAAGATTTGTGACCATCCTGTTTTTAAATGCAGATGGGAATATGCCATCAAGTAAAACCGCTACAGGCAAGTTTGGTTTATTATAATCTTTCTCAACAGGAGTTAACTCTGCTTCCTTAAGGCTTATAATTACGGGAGGTGATATTGTACGGCTGAAAGCTGAGGTGGACAGAAGTATCATTTTTCTTATTGCAGGATCGAGACCAACTGTATCGATAAAATTCACAAATTCTCCTTTCACTCTGTTCAGGTTTCGTGTAATGGGATGATTTGCAGATGGTTTAAGCAAAGGATAATAGACCCATGGGGCAGGAACAACCTGTTGACGGTTACCACTGCTCATTACCATAAGCCTTATTTTAACACATTCAAGATCCTGAACAATTGCCGGATTAATTCTTACTCCATACCTGAATAACTGATCCTCAATGTTTAGCGGACGATAGATTCCTACGGTCTCTCCAGATGTAAGACTATCGGAATTTACCGCGACCTCATCAATGAGCCACAAAACCTTACCACCATTCATTATATATTGATCAAGAACCAGTTTATCGGACTCGCTGAAGGCTTTTTCAGGTCCTGCAATTACAACTGCTGCATATTTATCCAGGATTCCGGGTTTACCTCCGATACTTCCTCTGTCAATAGTAAAAAACCTGGCGAGATTCATTGTTATATCTGCTGTTTCAATCTCAGGAATTTCGCCGTGTCCTTCTATGAAAGCAACTTTATTTATCGAGTCTGAACTTAAGGAAGCTATGGTCTGAATCATTTCATATTCAAGACCTTCAACTGAACGAAGAATGTTTTGTTCATAAGAAGGTGTGGAATTGTTCAGAAAATTAACAGGTACTTCAATCCCGTTATAATTAACTATCATTCCAGGGAAAATTATCTTCTGTGTAGATCCTCCCTCTACGTCGCCGGCCTGAAGATTAACCGGGCTTAAGCCCTTATTTACAAGAGTCTGATACAGAGTCTCTCTCTGCTTTACATCCTTGCCACCAGAAGGATTTATAAACTCAAAGTCAATTTTCCTCCCTGAAGCTATTCTGAATTCGTCGAGCATTTCTCCGACAGATCTTTTTAATCGTTTTAAGGGAATAGGTATCTCTCCGTCAAGGTAAACCTGAATATAGATGTCATTTTTTAAATGTTTTAGCACTTGAAGAGTTGGACCAGAAAGGGTGAATCTTTTGTCTTCGGTAAGGTCATATCTTAATCTTAAAAATGAACTCGCGGATGTAACAAGTATGATCCCAGCAACCAGAGTCAGGAATTGCAACCAGTATTTAAGTTTTATGCTTTTATTACCTGTTGTTTCTATCATGGCTTAACTTCTTTTCTTCCATTTACGCGAAATCAGATGAAATCGGGTAGCTTCATTAAAGAAAGCAGCTACCGCCATAAAATAAACAACATCTTTAATATCAATAACACCTCTGCTCATAGATTTATAATGCTCATTAATCCCAAGCCTTAAAACAAATTCATCAAGTTTTTTCAATCCGGGCAGATAGGCAACTGAATCAAAACCCATGAAGAGAACAAAACAAATCAATACAGCAAGGATAAATGCAATTGGCTGATTATCTGTAAGAGATGAAGCAAAAATCCCGGCAGAAGCATATACTGATGCCAGGAAGAAGAGGCCGATAAATGAGCCCAGAGTACCCCCCTTGTCAAGATTACCTGGAGATTCACCAAGCTGGTAAACCGAAAAATAATATATTACTCCTGGCAAAAGTGCCAGCAAAACCAGGCATACTGAAGCGAAGTATTTTCCATAAATAATTTCTCTTTCTGTGATTGGTCTCGAATAAATCAACTCTATTGTACCGAGGCGTTTTTCTTCAGCAATCATTCTCATTGTCACAGCTGGTACAAGAAACATGAATACCCATGGAGAAAGGAAAAACATAGTGTCAAGTCCGGCATATCCATTATCGAGAATATTCCATTCTCCGGGAAATACCCACATAAAAAGACTGTTAATGAGAAGGAAAACAATGATTACAATATAACCTGCAAGACTGCTGAAAAAACCACTTATCTCCTTCCTGAAAATTGCAAACATCTGTTTTATTTTGAAATAAACTTATAAAACTAATCAAATATCTAAGTTTTAATATTTCTTTTTACAACTCTTTTCTTACCCCCCTTGCCCCCCAAATGGGGTGTTGGGGGGTAGAATTAATGTAAATTTACAGCATTTTTTATATCCGAAATTAAAACGCCAAAATAATAAAAATCAATGATCTGTTTATAATTGAACCCCTTTGTTGCCATCTCCATCGCCCCCTCCTGACAAAGACCTACACCATGTCCGTAACCTCTACCTTTAAATACTAGGGAATCGCCTTTTGCATAAACAGAAAAAAATGTTGACCTGAGGTTCAGATCGTATCTTACTGTCCTTAATGGAATTGTAAACGACCCTGTTTTATAATCAGGCAGTCTTGATACCTGAAAAAAGTTGAATACCGATGGATCCCTGACGTTTTCATAATATCCAGATTTCCTGAGATAGCTTACCCATTCCGTTACCGGAAGACTCTTTTGCCATGTTGCATTTCTTGATGAAAGACAATAAGGATCATCTACACTCTTAAGGTATGGTTGAGGTGAAAGCCAAACATCTTCAGAAGATGCAGTTTCTCCCCCGCAATTTGAGTGGAAAGCTGATATAATCAGAACACTATCCTTATCAAGAATTACCTGTCCCCCGGTCTCCATGACTGCTATGTTAAGAAGAGTATCTGACGATAACCCATTAAATGCCTGACAATGTGTATTATCACATACATTATACCTGTCAGCTAAATGTTTATCGAAATATTTGTACATGTAAGTCCTGGCTATAATTGCCTGCGTTTTGAAATATTCTAAATTTTTACCAGATCCACCTTCCGCCATTACCACACCTGAGATATATTTTTCTACATCAGAGATATTTATAAATACCAATGTTCCGAGATCAGGAAAACACTGAAGATCACCTGAATAGTACTGTCTGGTATGTGATACGCCATTCATCATGATAGAAAAAGAATCCATTCCCGTTTTTCCCGAAAAGATCAGAGAATCGCAAATAAAACCATTTTCATTTCTCTTTTTAACAGCAAGTTTCCCATTAAACCTTGCAATGATGACTGGCTCATCTCTTAATACTGTAAGAATTTCACCATTGAAGAGATTTATTTCGTACTTGCCTTCAGTGACTGAAAATACCGCAGATTCCGGAGATTGATTTGAAAAGAGCCGGATTTTCACCTGCGCTGAAACACCTGTGCAAAAGACAGTTAATAATAAAACAATTAATATTTTCAATCTCGACATAAATCGTATTCTGAATCCCAATTTCACAATTCTCCCGGTATTTGTTCCCAATCATCTTTTCAATTCCGCCACCATCTCTCTCGCAATCCTTCCCGAGGCGCCTGCAGATCCGAGTTTGCTTTTTAGTATCTCATAATCAGATAACAACTTCTCCCGTTTTGCTCCACCCGGAAGAATGGCCCTAAGCTCAGTCAGAAGTGCGTTTTCAGTAAGATCATACTGGACTAACTCCTTAACAACTTCAGACTCCATAATGAGATTCACCAGTGATATATATTTCACTTTGATAACCATCCATGCGATCAACATCGAAAAGAAATCACCCTTATAACATACTACCTGAGGAGTACCATGAAGAGCAGCCTCAAGGGTAGCGGTTCCTGAAGTTACAAGAGCGGCTTCAGCAGTATACAGAATTTCGTAAGTTTTTTCTTTGATCAGTTTAACCGGGGCATTGCCAATGATCTTAAAATAGAGTTCATCCGGAATGTTTTTTACTCCGGCCAGAACAAACTGGTACCCGGGGAAATATGGTATCGTTTTCATCATTTCAGGTAGTACAAGCTCAATTTCATGCCTGCGGCTTCCTGCCAGTAAAGCAATTACAGGTTTCTCCTCAATCCCTAGGCTTATATTCATATTGCTTTTAGCAGGAAAAAGAGAGATTCGTTTTTCAGTCTCATCAATAAGTGGATTCCCCTGATATTCAACAGTGACACCATGTTTTTTATAAAAATCTACTTCGAATGGGAAGATGATGAACATACGGTCAATATACTTTTTAATCTTTTCGACCCTGCCTTCATTCCAGGCCCATAGTTTAGGCGAGATGTAATAGAAAGTTTTGTATCCACGTTTTTTTGCAAACTCCGCGATACGGAGATTGAAACCGGGATAATCAATGAAGATTACAACATCTGGTTTATATTCAGTTATCTGCTTCTTACAAAGGCTGATGTTTTTATAAATTGAACTAAGATTTTTTATAACAGCAACAAAGCCCATAAAAGCCAATTTTCTGTAGTGAACTAGAAGAGTAGCTCCCGCAGATTCCATCAGATCACCACCCCAGCATAAGATCTCTGCACTTTTATCAGCTAAAAGTAACTCGCTGATCAGATTTGATCCGTGAAGGTCACCAGACTGTTCACCCGCAATTATAAAGTACCTCATCCTAAAATCTTTACAGCAAAAACCAGCACGGCCCAGACGATAGTCATCGCGAGCACTCCACGCGTGGCATGTAGCATGTCGAACTGGTTAAATATCAGAAAAATAATAATATTCGGAAAGACACATAAAGTTATTGAATGTGTAATAATATTTGAATCCGCTATTCTGATCAGATATAGATGAAGTGACTGGTGATCTGAAGAGAAGGCATAGATGATTATTCCAACTATAAATGGAAATACAAGTCCTGATATTAAGCCAGTAAGAACGTTGTCGAATTTCTCGTAAAATTTCATTTTTTAAACCGGACTTTAAGTTTATCAATATACCAATGGGCAGTCATATCGACAGAAACAGGCACTACTGAAACAAAATTGTTAGCAATTGCCCATTCATCCGTATCGGTTGCTTCGGGTTCGTGATTCTGGAAAACACCTGTGAGCCAGTAATATGATTTCCCCATCGGATCTTTCCTTTTTTCAAACTCCTCTCTCCAGTTTCCTTTTGATTGCCGGCATATTTTAATTCCTTTTATTTCGCTCTTTTTTGCTGCCGGAATATTAACGTTCAGACATATACCAGAAGGCAGCGGTTCTGAAGCAAGCTTTTTCATTACGATCCGGATATATTTTTTACATATTGAGAAATCGGCAGTCGGTGAAAAATTATTCAGAGAGAAACCAACAGAACTTATGCCATAAAGACACCCTTCAATTGCAGCTGCCATAGTCCCTGAATAGAGAACACTGACAGAGGCGTTGGATCCATGGTTTATTCCTGAGACAACCCAGTCGGGAGTTCTTTCAAATAATTGATTAATAGCCAGTTTTACGCTGTCAGTCGGAGTCCCGTTGCATGCATAAATCCTATGTTTTTCATTTTCCCCAAGCAGTTTGACCCGAAGTGGTGTTTTAACAGTCAATGCCTGTGACATTCCCGACATACTTTCGATAGTCGATATGAGAATAACTTTTCCAAACTCCTCCATCACTTCCAGGAGAGTCTTCAGTCCTCCGGCATACAAACCATCATCGTTAGTTAACAGGATCAGTTTATCGTCTTTTTCAATAATCATTAATTCTAAGTCTGAGTTACAAATCTAACTTTTTAATTGATGATGTGAAACCCCTTTTTTCTCTAATTATGCACAAATTTTTCCATATTCAACAGTTTCTTCATAACCATAATCAATAATCTCAATTGGAGCCAGGAATTTCTTCAATGCTTCTCTTTTTTTCTCAGAGTTTGAACTTTTCACGATACCGTTGGGGCTGAAATTTTCTTGCTTAATATCAGAGTCATTCTGAAGTCCAGCCGTCGTGCAATATTACTCCAGATCAAGTGTTATAATTATATTCTCTTTAACCTTGTCAATCAATTCACATGGTAAATCCCCAACTTTTTTAATCAATCTTTTGTTGTCAATGGCAAGAAGTTGGTCAATCATAATATCGCAGTTTTCCTGCAAATTGGCCATCCCTTTTTTAAGATGAACTCTCAATATATCTGCCTCCTTCTCAATATTTGTTGTAATCGGGCATATTATCGTCGAAGGATGTGGAATCTTATTTAACAAATCTGTCTGTATCACTAAAACTGGCCTTGTTTTACCAGGCTCCGTCCCTATTCGTGGATTCAAATCTGCAATCCAAATCTCGAATTGTTTAATCGACATAATCAATCCTTTCGAAATCTTTAAGCACAGTTAACGAATCCTTTTTAACCAAAGCTGATTCACTTTTAAGTCTTGTTTCCAGAATTATCCGTCTTTGAAGTCGATTATAATATTCAAGCGCTTCGTTAATGTACCTGTTTCGTGACTTATTTATCCGCGAAAGTAACTTTTCAGTTTCGACGAAGATTGAATCATCAATTTTAAGCGATACCGTTTTCATAATATAATAAATATATACCACAAAGATATATCTTTTTAGTATATATTCAAAGAATATCTATTTTTTGTTTCGATTGTCTGTTTTTATACATTATAAGTCGGCTGAAGTCCGAAGGCAACCTAGGACACCGTGTCAGCTTTCGATGAGTTCGACGAACCCAATTAACTAAAATGACCGAGTCAGAGTTTCGCTTGAATTTTTTTTATGATCTTTAATGAAATTGTTTTATTTCTTCATAACCGGATCAGCCAGAAATGAGTTTTCAAATGTAACATAAATTCCGGTCGTAAGTGCATAGAATATGACCAGGCACCCGGATTTAGTGCAACAGGGTACTCCATTCCTTGCGACGCGCCGAATGAAGTTCTGTTGATTAGCTTTAGCTTTTTATTTTAATCGTCGTAGAGAAGTTTGTCTTAGGCGTTTGGAGGAATGATAAACTGTCAGAATGTGAACAGTCGTGGGACTAGAAATCTGCCAGTGATCTTTGAGTCCAGACTATTTTAACCATGATTTAAGTTCTTTCTTAACTTGATCTGTTGTAAAGACTCTCCCTTCTTCAATATCCTTAAGTCCTTCCTCAATCCGATTAAGAATAACAAGTTCCTCAACTATCTGGTCAACTGTGAAGTTGTCAGGTAACCTGTCAATTGTCTTTCTAACTTTGTCTTTTGTTAACATAATTATCTAATTATAGGCGCAAAGATACTATAAAAGTCAACGAATTTCTCTCGTTTGGACGAGTTTTGTTATGGATAACGGCAGTTTGTCTAACAACCTTTTTTAGTCCGTAAATTTTCATTTGAAGAGGTGTATTTTGCTCCAAAACATCGAAACAAATATCACAATTCACACCTGTCAAAAGCATTTGAATGGTAGTGCCAACAAATTTGAGATGGCTGAATTCTTCAGTATCAATATCCATTAGCGGATCATACTTGTCAGAATATGTTTTTTTACATCCAAATGCCTGAACAAAATATTGCATCGCAACTTTCAATTCTCCATAACTACATCCAAATTGTTCGGGGAGGAGTTTTTCAAAACGCACATCGGGTTTTGAAACTATAGCTTTAAATTGTAAGTCTTTTTTACATGGTAGAGCATAGCTTTTACTTCTAAATTTTTATGCTTTCTTTTTATTAACCCGTATTACAATAGCTATAATTGCTATAATTACGGCAACTACAATAAAAATTCCGAATCCCATTCCGGCTTTAAATATCCCGGCAATAGCTTCGCATGAACTTAACATTGAAGTCAATAATGGTAAAATTAAAACAAGTGTTCGCGAAGGTTTCATAGCAAAAATATTAGTTGAATTATAAATGTTAAATATCAATTCAAAGATATATAGGCTGTGATCCAAAATTATTACATCATAATAGAAAAACGTTACATGATTTCCACATTGTCTGACGTTCGAGTATTTGCGAAGGCATGGAATTCATTGAACTTCCAGCCCTGCTTTTGCAAATACTTTTGTTGGCGGTTCATTGTTTTTCTTTATTTTATCGTCCTGTCAGTTTCAAAATATTTTCTGGATAACGTTCACCAGTCACTTTTATTTGTGAGGCAGAAACTTCAATCTCCTGTAATTCATCTGAGGTAAGTACAATTGATGTAGCTCCGTTATTCTCAGTCAGGCGATTTAACCTGGTCGTACCTGGAATAGGAACAATCCATGATTTTTGAGCTAAGAGCCATGCCAATGCAATTTGTGCATGCGTTGCATTTATTCTTTCTGCAATCCTTCCTAGTAAATCAACTAAGGACTGGTTGGCTTTCAAGGCGTCCTGTGTAAAACGAGGTAGAACATTGCGAAAATCGGTGCTTTCAAACTTTGTATTTTCATTAATTTTTCCTGTTAAGAAACCTTTTCCGAGAGGACTAAACGGAACAAACCCAATTCCGAGTTCTTCAAGTGTTGGCAAGATTTCCTTTTCCGGCTGTCGTGTCCAAAGAGAATATTCGCTTTGAAGAGCTGTTACAGGTTGGATGGCATGGGCCTTCCGAATGGTATTTGCGCCCGCTTCAGATAGTCCAAAGTGTTTCACCTTACCTTCTTGAATTAAGTCTCTCACTGTTCCGGCAACATCTTCAATTGGAACATTTAAATCAACACGGTGCTGATAAAATAAGTCAATTGCATCAACTTTAAGTCTTTTTAAAGAGGCTTCAGCAACTTCTCTGATATGCTCCGGACGGCTATCCAATTCACCCCATCTTGAATTATTGCTTTGAGATGGGGCAAAACCAAATTTTGTTGCAATTACCACCTGCCCTTTGAAAGGGGCTAATGCCTCTCCGACAAGTTCTTCGTTGATAAATGGTCCATATACTTCAGCAGTATCGAAAAATGTGATGCCCTGTTCGACAGCTTTACGAATGAGCGTTATCATTTCTTTTTTGTCAGTCACTGTTCCGTAGCCGAAGCTCATTCCCATGCAGCCAAGTCCAAGGGCTGAAACCTCCAATCCACTATTTCCCAATTTGCGTTTTTCCATTTATATTAAAATTTAATCTTTAATTAAAAAATCCAAAGCAAAGATAATTTCAATTAATCTGAATTTGGGCCGATTATTATAGCCCTTTCATTAACAATTTTGTGTTTGATTCGTGAGTCGCTATACAATGAGTGCGAACGGCAGTTTGTCAAATAACCTTTTTTAGTCCATAAATGTTCATTTGATTTAAGCCGGTGCCAGCGAATACGGAAATTTTATATACCAAACTGATAGCCGGAAAAAAGTTGTCCTAAAATGGCTGTTTTTTAGTCTGGAGAA
>Ga0209880_1000046_pt1 | contig 21215 bp, 19 predicted proteins | sample PersoiDNA2013191_FD_185803 | JGI IMG/M metagenome (GOLD analysis project Ga0209880, IMG submission 185803) | Permafrost soil microbial communities from the Arctic, to analyse light accelerated degradation of dissolved organic matter (DOM) -... | ecosystem: Environmental > Terrestrial > Soil >... | reverse complement strand
GAAAAAAGACGAGGGCGTTGCGAAGAGCAAGAGCCCTTCAGGTGCAGAAGCACCTAAGGCGGAGAGCGGCGAGAAAGCAGCCGACCCATCCACAGGCTACAGCCGGGGCGAGGGGCAGAAACCGGTTTCGCAAGCTTATAAAGATAACTGGAACGCGATTTACGCGAAGAAGAAAAAGAAACGATAATCAGCCCCGCCCGACGAACGGCATCTTGTTCGCCATCACCGTCATGAACAAAACATTGGTGTCGAGCGGCAGGCTGGCCATGTAGACCACCGCGTTGCCGACATGCTCGGCCTCCATGCGCGGCTCGATCATCCTAGCGCCGCTCGGCTGCAGCACGCCGTCGCCCTGCACCATGCGCTCGGTCAGCGGCGTCGCCGCGTTGCCGATATCGACCTGGCCGCAGGCGATGTCGTATTGCCGGCAGTCGAGCGAGGTCGATTTTGTGAGACCGGTGACCGCGTGCTTGGTCGAGGTATAGGCCACCGAAAACGGCCGCGGCGCGTGCGCCGAGATCGAGCCGTTGTTAATGATGCGGCCGCCGCGCGGCGACTGGCTCTTCATGATCTTGATGGCTTCTTGGGTGCACAGGAACATGCCGGTCAAATTGGTGGCCACCACGTTCTGCCAGGTCTCGAACGGCAGGTCCTCGAGCGGCATGGCTGGCGCGCCGATGCCGGCATTGTTGAACAGGACATCGAGCCGGCCGAAGTTCGATTTCACGGTTGAAAACAGCGCCAGGATCGACTCGCGCTTCGACACGTCGGTCGGCACGGCGAGTGCTTGCGCGCCGACCGCGTTGATCTCGGCCGCGACCTTGTCGAGCATCTCCTTGCGCCGGCCGGCGAGCACCAGGCTATAGCCGGCTTTCGCCAAGGCAATGGCCACCGCCCGGCCGACGCCGGTTCCGGCTCCGGTCACCAGCGCAAATTTCGCGGATGCACTCATCTGATTTCCTTCCCTAGGGCATGATCCCGAAAAGTGGGAACCGGTTTTCGGAAAAGGTCATGCGCAAACAGAATAAGACGATATTGGTTGCGACCGCCATATCACAAAAGCGCGCACGCCAGCTATGGGCGCGGGCCCGTGCAGTATGTTGGCGAAGCGGGAGGCCTCAGCCGGCGAGCGCCTCGGGCACGTCGATCGGCTTGAAGGCGTCAGGCGATTGCAGCCGCTCGGTGATTTCTGCGGCGGTCACCGCCTTGCCGAAACGATAGCCTTGCATGAAATGCACGCCGGCCGCGCGCAGGAACAGCTGCTGGTCGGCGGTCTCCACGCCTTCCGCCGTCACTTTCATACCGAGGCCGCGGCCGAGGCTGACCACCGCGTGCACGATCGCCGCGGCGTCGGCCGCTTTTTCGATGGCGAGCACGAAACTGCGATCGATCTTGAGCTTGTCGAACGGCAGGCGGCGCAGATAGAGCAGGCTCGAATAGCCGGTGCCGAAATCGTCGAGCGCCAGCCGCACGCCCAGCGCCTTGAGCCGCAACATGCCGGCTTCCGCGGTATCCACATTGCCGAGCAGCACGCTTTCGGTGAGTTCGATCTCGAGCCGGGACGGGTCGAACGCGGTTTCGCTCAAGGTGCGTTGCACCACGTCGAAGAAATCGGCGCGGCGGAATTGCAGCGGCGACACGTTGACCGAGACGGTGAGGCCCGGCCAGGCCTTGCCGTCGAGGCAGGCGCGCCGCAGCACCCAGCCGCCGAGCTCGATGATCAATCCGCTGTGCTCGGCGACGGCGATGAATTCACTGGGCGGAATTTCGCCCCGTGTCGGGTGGGTCCAGCGGCAAAGCGCTTCGACGCCGACCACGGTTTCGCCGCTCTTGTTGACGATCGGCTGGTACAGCAGTTTCAGGTGATTATTCTCGATCGCCTCGCGCAGGTCGCCTTCCAAGAGCTTGCGGTTGGACAGATCCGCATCCATTGCCGCGTCGTAGATGCAGGCACGGTTGCGGCCCTCGTTTTTGGCGCGGTAGAGCGCCATGTCGGCGTAGCGCATGATGTCGGCGGCGGCGCCGCATTTGCGGTCGATCACCGCGATGCCGATCGAAGCGCCGATCACGATGTTCTGCCGGTTGATCACATAGGGCGCGCAGATCGCGGCGATCAGGCGCTGGGCCACCGCCAGCATCTTGGTGCTGTCGTCGCCGATCGAGGAGATCACCGCGAACTCGTCGCCACCGAGCCGCGCCACCAGGTCATCGCCGCGCAGCGTGTGCGACAACCGCAGCGTGACGTTGCGGATCAGCTCGTCGCCGACGGGGTGGCCGAGCGTGTCGTTGACGTCCTTGAAATGGTCGAGGTCGATATAGAACACCGCGGCCGGCGACGAGCCGGCGCGCACCTCGTCGATCACCGCCTCCAGTCGCTCGCCGAAGAAGATGCGGTTGGGTAGGCCGCAGAGCGGATCGTGCATGGCGAGATGACGCAGCCGCGATTCGCCGGCGGCGATCGCGACCGCGGTGCGGCGCATGTAGCGCAGCACGAAGGCGGCCAGCAGCGCGAAGCCGGCGAGCGCGACGGCGATGAACGGGATGACGCTGCTGACGATCTCGGCGCCGGGCTGCTTCGGCGTCCAGGCGAAGCGCGCGATCGGGTTGCCTTGCGGCCCAACCACCTCATAGGTCAAATCGGTGGACGGCGCCGGCGCGTCGTCGAGCTTGCGCAGGTGCGTCAGCCGCAGTTGCGCGGCGATGCCGGCGAGCGCGTCGCTGTCGATGAATCTCACCGACATCATGATCGGCGCCGCATTGTCGCCGGCGCCGAGGAGTCCGCCGACCGGCCCGACCGCTACCGCGGCAATGACCGCGGGCCGGCCCGCGAGGCTGCGGATCACCGCGGCTTGCGTATGCGGGGCATCCTCCGCCACGCTCGGTTCGGTGAGGCGGAGCGTGCCGTGCAAGGCTGGATTGCGCCCGCGCATATAGGCGAGCACTGACTCCAGATCGACCAGCGCCGAGTCGAACCATGACGCATCGAGCGCCTGGCGGCCGATCTGCGAAAAGATCGGCTTGTCGCTGCCGTCGAATATGAAGACGTAGTCGTGATCGAAGTAGGTTTTCAGCCAAAGCCCGACGCGCTGGTTCGCCCAGACCGGATCGTATTTCACGCGGATATTCTGGATCGCCTGCTCGGAGGCGGCGACGCTTTTGATTTCGCGTAGCACGCGCTCGCCGTAGTTGCTGAGCGCGCGCGCGAACAACTGCTTCTCATGCTGGATGGCGACTTCGTCGGCGCGCTGGGCGGAGGAGAGCACGGCGACGACGATGCAGACGATGGCCACGGCCACGATGACGCCGATCGGGACCACGACGCTCAAGCGCGCGCGGTCCCAACTCGTGTACGGCCTTTCGTTGGAGGCGCGCGGGCGAGCCACAGCCGGCAAGGTTTGTCCCTTAAAGTGTCCTACCCATTAGACTTTTAGGGGCGGAAACTAGGGCGGAAAGCTTGCTTTTCGCTTTCGTTTCAGCGTTTCGGCGGCGCCGATGGCGTCGGCTTACCGCCTTTCGCGCGGCGGTGTTAACCGAAGGTAAAGGCTGGCGATGAGAATTTTCAGCCCGGGCTGCGATAGGGCGGGCGCGGGATAGCGATATGGGCGGCGCGCAGCGCGGTGGACCAGCGCTCGCGCAAGTCCTGGAAATAGGGCTCGCCCGGCTCGATGCGATAATTCACCTCAGGGTTGTAGGTGTCCCGGCGCGCCACCAGGATGTCGATCGGCAGCCCGACCCCGAGATTGGAGCGCATGGTGGAATCCATGGAGATCAGCCCGATCTTGAGCGCGTCATAAAGGTCGGTATCGAACTGGATGGCGCGGTCGAGCACCGGCTTGCCGTATTTGTGCTCGCCGATCTGCAGGTAGGGCGTGTCGATGGTGCATTCGATGAAATTGCCGGCCGAATAGATCATGTACAGGCGCAGCGCGCGGCCCTTGATCTGGCCGCCGAACAGAAACGCCACGTCGTGCTCGACTTCGGCGGCTTCCAGCACCTTGCCCTCCATCGTCTGAATTTGGCGGACGGCGCGGCCGATGCGCTGCGCGGCCTGGAACATGGTCGGCGAATTCATCAAGGTCTCGCGCTCGCCGGTTTCCGGATTATCCACGCCCTCGGCGAGGAGGCTGCGCACCGATTGGCTTAACGACAGGTTGCCGGAGGAGGCGAGCGCCATGATGCGTTCGCCCGGCTCGGTGTAGACGTGCAGCTTGCGGAAGGTGGAGACGTTGTCGAGGCCGGCATTGGTGCGCGTGTCGGCGATCATCACCAGACCGTCACGCACCAGAATTCCGCAGCAATAGGTCATGTGGTCCGTCTTCTTTTTCCGTGTCCCGGCCGCAGGGTTATAACTACGCGGGCCCATGTCCGGCAATGTCACAGCGCCTGCGCCATGTTAATTTTGCGCCTGCTGGCGCGCCTGGTCGACATGCACTGCCACTTGGAGGGTTTCGCCGCTGCCGCCAAAGCGCGTGCCGCGCACCGGCGCCGCGCCGAGATAATCCAGGCCGATCGCGACCCGCACATGGGCTTCGGTGGTGCCGATCCCGTTGGTCGGGTCGAAGCCGACCCAGCCGAGGTTATCGACATAGGCTTCAACCCAGGCGTGGCCGGCGTCTTGCTCGGTGACGCCATCGACGCGGTAGAAATGCCCGCCCACATAGCGCGCCGGGATGCCGAGCTGGCGCGCCGCCGCGATGAAAATGTGGGTGAGGTCCTGGCAGACGCCGCGGCGCAGCGCGAAGGCTTCCGCCGCCGTGGTCGTGCTGACGGTCGGACTGGTGTCGAATTTCATCTCGCGGTTGAGCGCATTCATCAGCCCGTGCAGCAGCGGCAGCGGTTCGTTGCCGGCGTCGGCGCGCGCGCTGTCGGCGAAGTCGATGATGGCGGCGTCGGGTTGCGTGAGCGCGGTCTCGCGCAGGAACAGTCCGGGCGGAAAGCGCTCGACCGCGCCGCTTACCACGCTTTGGGTGTCGTGGGTATCGACCTCGCCTTCGACCGCGACCGACAATTCTTTGAACGGTCCCTCGGCGGTGAAGGAATGAGTGATGTTGCCGAAGGCGTCTTCGTGCTGGTGCAGCAGGCAATCCTCCGACAGATCGACGCGCCAGGCCACCACATGCTGACCGTCGTGATTGCGCGGGGTGAGGCGGAGTAGCTGAATCACGCCGGTGGGCGGCGTGTCGTAGCGATAAGTCGTCGCGTGGGAGATGCGGATTCGCATGCGCTCGCGGGGGCCAAATTTACCGGTGACGTTCTAGCACAGGCTGCGCATGATCCCGAAAAGTGGGAACCGGTTTTCGGATAAGATCATGCGCAATATAAATATCCCGTGCCGGCTCATAGCAGGAACTGCTCGGTGATGGCGGCGCCCATCCGGTTGTTCTCGGTGATGAATTCGCCGATGTATTCGTGCAAGCCGCGCTGGAAAATGCCGTCCATCTTGCTGTTCTGCAGCCGGGCGCGGATGCCGCGGGCCTGGCGCTGGGCCGGGCCCTGCCGGCCATAGGCGCCGGCGACCTGGTCGAGATTGCGCACGACCGCCTCGTAGCAGGAAGCGAGCGAGCGCGGCATCTCCTCCTTCAGGATCAACAGGTCGGCCACCAGCCAAGGCTGCAGGCTCTCGCGGTAGACCCAATGGTAGGCGGTGAGCGCCGACACCGAGCGCAGGATCGCCGCCCACTGGAAATAGTCGAGCGGGCCGCCGACGCGTTCGTTGTCGGGCAGCAGCAGATGGTATTTCACGTCGAGGATGCGCGCGGTGTTGTCGGCGCGTTCCAGATAGACGCCGAGGCGGGAGAACCAGTAGGCGTCGTTGCGCAGCATGGTGCGGTAGGCGGAGCCGTCGTAGCGCAGCGAGGATTCCTGCACCCAGCGCAGGAAGCGGGAGACTTCCTCGCGCGAGGCCGGCCCGTTGCCGTAGCGCTTGAGCTCGAGCCAGGTGCCGTTGATGGCGTCCCACATTTCCATGGTCAGCGCGGTGCGCACGGCGCGCGCGTTGCTGCGCGCCATCTCGAAGCAGCTGCGGATCGATGAGGAATTGGCGGTGGAGAAGGCGAGGAAGTCGGTGACGTTTTCCTCGTTGGCCTCGTCATAGGCCTTGAAGAAGGCATTGGCGCAGCCGGCGGTGAGCACCGCGGATTCCCATTCGTTGCTGGAGCCGACATAGGCGAGCGGCAGCGCGCTCAGCCGCTGTGTGGCGTCGAGAATGCGCGCGAGATATTCCGCGCGCTCGACGTAGCGCGAGAGCCAGTACAGGTTATCGGCGGTGCGCGAGAGCATGGCTTTTACTCCCTCCCCCCTTGTGGGGGAGGGTTGGGGAGGGGGGTAGTTAAGTTATTTAACTTCGACAACGACCCCCTCCCGGTCCGCTGCGCGGACCGACCTCCCCCACAAGGGGGGAGGTAAAGGAAGGAAAAGTCGGCGTGCGTTTTCTTTTCATCCGTCCAACACCCAGGTGTCTTTCGTCCCGCCGCCCTGGCTGGAATTGACCACCAGCGAGCCTTGCTTGAGCGCGACGCGCGTCAGCCCGCCCGGCACGATACGGGTGCGGTCGCGCCCGGTGAGCACGAACGGGCGCAGGTCCACGTGACGCGGCGCCACGCCTTGCTCCACGCAAGTGGGGCAGGTGGACAGCGCCAGCGTCGGCTGCGCGATGAAGTTCTTCGGCGCGCTCTTGAGCTTGGCGCGGAATTGCTCGATCGCGATCTTGCTCGCGGCCGGGCCGATCAGCATGCCGTAGCCGCCGGAGCCGTGCACCTCCTTGACCACCAGTTCGGGCAGATGGTCGAGCACATAGGCGAGATGCTCTGGTTCGCGGCAGCGCCAGGTCGGCACGTTTTTCAGCAGCGGCTCCTCGCCGAGATAAAACTTCACGATCGCCGGCATGAAGCTGTAGACCGCCTTGTCGTCGGCGATGCCGGTGCCGACCGCGTTGGCCAGCGTGACATTGCCGGACTGATAGGCCGACATCAGCCCGGCCACGCCGAGCGCGCTATCGGGGCGGAAGGTGAGCGGATCGATGAAGTCGTCGTCGATGCGCCGGTAGATCACGTCGACCCGGCGCGGGCCTTGCGTGGTGCGCATGTAGACGAACTCGTCCTTCACGAACAGGTCGCGACCTTCGACCAGTTCGACGCCGAGCTTGTCGGCCAGGAACGAGTGCTCGTAATAGGCCGAGTTGTAGACGCCGGGCGTGAGCAGCACCACCGTCGGGTCGCGCGCGACCGGCGCCGGCGCCACCGATTTGAGCGTGGCGAGCAATTCGTCCGGATAATTCTCCACCGGCGCGATGCGGTGGCGCGCGAACAGTTCCGGAAACAACCGCATCATGATCTCGCGGTTCTCCAGCATGTAGGAGACGCCGGAGGGCGTGCGCGCATTGTCCTCGAGCACGTAGAAGGTGTCGGCATCCACCCGCACGATGTCGATGCCGGCGACGTGGATGTAGATGTCGTAGGGCACGCGCTGCCCGCTCATCTCGGGACGGAACGCCGGATTGCGGAACACCAGATCGTCGGGCACCACGCCGGCGCGCAGGATCTCGCGCGCGCCATAGATATCCTTGAGGAACAGATTGAGCGCCTTGACGCGCTGGGTGAGACCCTTTTCCAGGAACCGCCATTCGGTCCCCGACATGATGCGCGGGATGACGTCGAACGGGATCAGCCGTTCCTGCGCGTCGGCCTCGCCATAGACCGCGAAGGTGATGCCGATGCGGCGGAACAACAGCTCGGCTTCGCGCCGGCGGTAGTCGAGCACGTCGGGCGGCACCTCATCGAGCCAGCGCGCGAGTTCGCCATAGGCCGGCCGCACGCCCCCGTCGGCTCCCTTCATCTCATCGAACGCGGCAACCATCTTGGGACCCCCAGCGCGCGGTCGTTGACGAGAAACGCTCGACCGCGCGGCTTTGTGCCCTTTCCGGCATGGGACCTTCTTGGGGCACGGCGGCCGTCGTCCCCGGCTATTAAGCTGCAAGCTTCAGGCCAAGAAAAACCTAGGAAAACCACGTATTTGCGCCCGTCGGCGGCGCCCGCCAGTGCCTAAATAATGGGCGACACCGGTTATCGGGAGGGGGCCAGTGCGGCGGCGAGGGTCGGCCGCGCCTTGAGTGGCTGGCGGGGCCACGCTAGGTGTTCAATTCGTTTGAGCATGATCTTATCCGAAAACCGGTTCCCACTTTTCGGGATCATGCTCGGGCCGCCAAGGACGCGATGACCGCCATGAGCGCACAGTCTGAGATCGTCACCGCGGCGGTCCTTGTCATCGGCGACGAGATCCTGTCGGGCCGCACCAAGGACAAGAACATCGGCTTCATCGCCGACTATCTCACCGCCATCGGCATCGATCTCAAGGAAGTGCGCGTGATCTCCGACGACGAAGCGGCGATCGTCGAGGCGCTCAACGCGCTGCGCGCGCGCTACAGCTACGTCTTCACCACCGGCGGCATCGGGCCGACCCATGACGACATCACCGCCGACTGCGTGGCCAAGGCGTTCGGCGTGCCGATCGATTACCATCCGCAGGCGGTCGCGATCCTGAAGGAGCGCATGGCCAAGATCGGCGGCGAGCTCAACGAGGCGCGCATGCGCATGGCGCGCATTCCGCAGGGCGCCGCGCTGGTGGCGAACAAGGTGTCGGGCGCGCCCGGCTTCTGGATCGAGAACGTGATCGTGATGGCCGGCGTGCCCTCGATCATGCAGGCGATGGTCGACGAGGTGGCGCCGAAACTCAAAACCGGCGCCAAGCTGCTGTCGGAAACCATCCGCGCCGACGCCAAGGAAGGCGACGTCGGCACCGAACTGGGCGCCATCGCCAAGGCCAATCCGGACACCATCATCGGCAGCTATCCGTTCTTCGACGAGACGCTCGGGCCCAATACCAATATCGTGGTGCGCTCGCGCGATCCGGAAAAATTGAAACTGGCGAAAGGCGCGGTCGAGGACATGCTCAAAAAAGTAAAGTCGCAAATGGCGGCCGCGGCCCGCTAGCAAAAACAATCCATGCCGAAACCGCAACCCGACAGCCCGCCGCGCCCGGAAAAAATCTTCCCCGTCTCCTGGGACCAGTTCCACCGCGACTCGCGCGCGCTGGCTTGGCGGTTGCACGAGGCCGGGCCGTTCGAGGCCATCGTCGCCATCACCCGCGGCGGCCTGGTGCCGGCGGCGATCGTGGCGCGCGAATTGAACGTGCGGCTGATCGAGACCGTGTGCGTGGCGAGCTACCAGGACTACCGGAACCAGGGCGAGCTGAAGGTGCTCAAAGGCATCGCGCCGGAGGTGGCGGCGATGCGCGCCCAGGGTAAGGGCGTGCTGATCGTGGATGACCTGGTCGACACCGGCAAGACCGCGCGCGTGGTGCGCGACCTGCTGCCGGACGCGCATTTCGCCGCCGTCTATGCCAAGCCGATGGGGCGGCCGCTGGTGGACACGTTCATCACCGAGGTGTCGCAGGACACCTGGATCTATTTCCCTTGGGATACCGGCTTGGCTTTCGTGCCGCCGATCCGCGAAGGTGGTGAATAGCGCATGATTTTACCCGAAAAGCGTGAACCGGTTTTTGGGTAAAATCATGCGCAAACAAGAAACGGCGGGCACGGCGAAAAAAATCGAGGGAGGAGACCATGCTGACAAGACGAAACTTTCTGGCCACCGCGGCGGCCGCCGGCATGGCGTACCCCATGGGCGCGCGGGCCGACTATGCCGATCGCCCGATCCACATCATCGTTGGCTACGCCGCCGGCGGCGGCGTCGATATCTCGGCGCGGCTGCTGAGCGAGCCGATGAAAGCGGCGTTGGGGCAGTCGATCGTCGTCGAGAACCGCACCGGCGCCAGCGCGATGATCGCCAGCAACACCGTCGCCAAGGCGACGCCCGACGGCTACACACTTCTGATGGCGGCGTCGGGCGAGGTCGCGATCAATCAATTTCTATTCAAGGATAAGATGATTTACGACGCCAGCCGCGAGCTCACGCCGGTGGCGCTGGTCGGGATCGTGCCCTGCGTGGTGGTCGTGGCGACCACGACGCCCGTGCACAATCCGCAGGAGCTGATCGCCTATGCCAAGGCCAATGCCGGCAAATTGTCGTTCTCCTCGTCCGGCGTCGGCAATCCGCAGCAACTGGCGGGCGAACTGATGAACAGCATGGCCGGCATCAACGTGCTGCACGTGCCCTATCGCGGCTCGGCGCCGGCGGTGACCGACGTGGCGACCGGCGCCGTCACCATGAGCTTCTCAAGTCTGGCGGCGGTGCTGCCGCTGATCAACGCCGACAAGCTGCGCGCGGTCGCCGTCACGTCCAAAGACCGCATGCCGCAATTGCCGGACGTGGCGCCGCTCAGCGAAGGCGCGCCGGGGCTCGCCGGCTACGAGCTGCTCAACTGGTTCGGCCTATTCGCGACCGCCGGCACGCCGGGCGCGATCGTCGACCGCCTCAACGACATCGTGAACACGGCGCTCACCACGCCCTCGATTTCCGACAGACTGATCGCGCAGGGCATCGTGCCGCGGCTGATGACGGCCAAGGAATACAAGAGCTTCGTGGCGTCGGAGACGGAAAAATTCGGCATGATCGTGCAGAAAGCCAATATTAAATTGGAGAAATAGCCAGCGCATGATCCCGAAACACTCTGATTGTCATTCCGGGACGGCGCGTTAGCCCCGGACCCGGAATCCAGATGCGGCCTCTGAACTCGTTTCTGGATTCCGGGTTCGCGGGCTAAAGCCCGCGCCCCGGAATGACGGTGGTTTTTGCCTCAGTCACACCTGGCGTCATTTGGGTGTATGATCTACAAAATTGGGCCGTCCGGGAGCAAAGCGATGAACGTCAAGCCGAACACCCAGAACGCCAAACCTGTTGAAGATTTGGCGGTCGACGATTTGCGCTCGCGCCATCTGCGCCCGCAGGACATGCCCTGGCAGAAATTGCGGTTTCCCGGCTGCGAGATGAAGATGCTGCTGTTCGATCCCAAGAGCGGGCTCGCCACCATGCTGATGAAAATGGCGCCGGGCGCGGTGCTGCCGGACCATGAGCACGTGCTGATCGAGCAGACTTACGTGCTGGAAGGCTCGCTGGTGGACAAAGAAGGCCCCGACGCCGGCATCGAGGTCGGCCCCGGCGAATTCGTCTGGCGCCCGGCCGGCAGCCGGCACGTGGCCTGGAGCCCGCAGGGCGGCACCTTCATCGCCATGTTCCAGATCCCCAACAAGTTCTTCGAGCAGGATGGTCGCGTGGTGGATGCCAGCGGCAAGGACTGGGATCCGGCCTGGAGCCAGTTGTTATCGAAATAGTTTGACACGCCGACGCGTGGGCTCACCCGCCGCGCGCCGGCGGTGAGCGACCACGTGCGGACGTGGCGGAATGGTAGACGCAAGGGACTTAAAATCCCTTGGGAGTAATCCCGTCCCGGTTCGAGTCCGGGCGTCCGCACCAAGGCCAAGATTCACCAAGCCGCTGTTACAGCTTTTCGACGAACGCGACCATTTGCTTGCGTTCGTTGGCATCGGGCAACCGGCCGCGCATGGCGCCAAGATTATCCAGCATATGCGCCGGATCGCCGGTGCCGGGGATGACCGCGGTCACGCGCGCATCGCCCAAGAGATATTTCAAAAAGAATTGCGCCCAGCTGCCGGCAAATCCGCTCGCCCAGTCGGGCAGCGCCTTGCCGCGCACCGCGCGGAACAGCCGGCTGCGGCCGAAGGGCAGGGCGGTCAACACGCCGGCCTGCACCTCGGCCGCCAGCGGCAGAATGCGCTTTTCGGCCTCGCGGTCGTCGAGCGAATAATCGATCTGCACGAAGTCCGGCTTCTCGCGCTTGAGCGCCGCTTCGATCGCCGGGAAATCGCCGTGATACGTGGACGTGATGCCGACGTAGCGGCAGACGCCTTGCGCCTTCCACTCTCGGAAGCGGGCCAAAGACTGATTGCGGTCGCGCACATTGTGCAGTTGCAGCAGATCGACTTGCGCGGTCTTGAGACGGGCGAGCGAACGCTTGAGTTCGGCGGCGTCGGGCGCTTCCAGCTTGGTGGCGATGAAAATCTTGTCGCGCAGCTTGGCGGCGGCGATTTCATCGCCCATGACGATTTCGGCATCGCCATAGGTGGACGCGGTATCGATGATGCGCCCGCCATTGTCGACCAAGGATTTGACGACGGCCGCGGCTTTTTTGTGGGTTTCTTCGTTCGCGCTATCGAAAATGCTGGCGGTGCCCAGTCCGACGGCCGGCACGCGCTCGCCGCTGCTGGGAATGGCGCGGGTGACGAGCGGTTGATCGGTTTGCGCGAAAGCCGGCCGCGCCAACAGACCGGCGCCGGCCAAGGCGGCGAATTCACGCCGCGTCATGAAGGGTGTCATTTTAATCCTCCGGCACAGCACTGGTGACGGGCTGCGCAGCACGCTTTTCCTGTGCGCGTCCCAACGCCAACGATAGCACAGACCATCCTGCCACAATCGGCAGCGAGCATAGCGCGATGGCGCCGAGCTTCAGTCCCAATCCTTGCATGCTGTCGAAGATCCAGCCGGACGCCGCGTCGGCGCCGCGATAGACCACGACATCGACCAGATTTTTCGCCTTGTATTTCTCCTCGCGGCTGACCACCGTGAAGAACACCTGGCGCGCCGGATTGGCGATGGCGAAGTTCATCCAGCGTTGCACAACTTGCAAAGTGACGACGACGATCAGCGTCGGCATCACGGCCAGCACGGCAAATCCCACGATGTAGACCAGCGGCAGCGCCGCCGCCGCCAAACCGGTGCCAAGGCGTTTGAGCAAATGGCCGGTGAGCAGCAATTGCGTCGCCAGCGTCAGCAGGCTGACGGCAAGATCGATGCTGGCGAAAATGCGCGTCTGGAAGCCGGCGCCCTTGACCGCCTCGGACACGATATGCGCCTGCTCGAAATAGACGATGGTCGCGGCATAAGACAGCAGGCCGACCCAGGCGCCTATGCCCAGCAAATATGGCGAGCGCATCATTTCAGTGAGGCCGGCGAAGGCGCCGCCGCCGATCTTTTGCGTCGCCGGCCGCGGCCCGGCGTGGACCTTAGCCGCGCGCTCGAGGCGGTAGACGCAAAACACCGCCAGTTCCAGCAACAGCGCGGCGGCGATCAGCAGGTTCACCGGACCGAGCGGAACCGAAAGCCAAATCGTGATGATCGGGCCGAGCAGCGCGCCCGCCGTGCCGCCGGCGCCGATGAATCCGAACAGCCGCTTGCCCTGCTCGGAGCTGAACAGGTCGGCCATGAACGACCAGAACACCGCGACCGCGAACAGATTGAACACGCTGACCCAAACGAAGAACACCCGCGCGACGACGGTGGGCGCAATGTCGAAGGTGAGCAGCGCCCAAAACAGGACGATGTTGGCCACGAAGAAATGATAGACGATGGGAATGAAGCGCGCGCGCGGCAGTCTGGCGACCAGCGCGCCGTAAAGCGGTTGCGCCGCCAGCAGCGTGACGAAGGTGGCGGTGAACAGCCAGGGCAAATTCTTCACGCCGCCGGCGATGCCCATCTGATCGCGCAGCGGCCGCAACACGTAATAGCCGGCCAGCAGCGCGAAAAAATAAGCGAACGACCATAGGGCCGCGGCCCGCTCCTGCGCCGTCGCCGGCATGACGCGGGCGAGCCAGCGTTCAAGAACGCTCATGGCAGCGATAGTTTTTGCCGTAATTCGGCGGCCGGCACCTGCTGCCCATAGCCGGGCTGGCCGCGCTGGAAGCGGCGCGCGTCGGCCAGCTTGCCGACCGTGACCGGATCGAAACCGGCATCGCGCACCAGACCGGCGGCGATTTGCACCGCCTGCGAATCGTCGCCGGCAATCGGTATGGCCAGCTTCGGATCGGGGCGGTTCGCCTCGCGCGCGAAGATCATGTACGACATCGTGTTGAAGGCGCGCACGAGGCGGGTGCCGGGAAGATATTTCTGCGAGGTGACGCCGATGCCGTTTTGCTCGACTTCATCGGCGACGGCTCCGTCGCGCGCCGCCGTCGCATTGCACGCGTCGAGCATGACCTTGCCCTGCATCGCCGCGGCGTGATCTTTGCCGATCTGCGGGAGCGCGCCGTAGGGCACGGCGATGAACAAGACGTCGCCGAAGGCGATCGCCTGCTCGACCGTACCGGCCTGCGCCAGGCTGCCGAGTTTCGTCACCATCTCTTGCAACTCTTCCGGATGGCGCGACGAAAACATGACCGGATGACCTTTCTTGATCCACAAGCCGCCGATCGTGCCGCCGATGTGACCCGATCCGATGATGCCGATCTTGGCCGGCGAGGCGCCCTGGCCCCACAGGCGCGCCGGTTGTAACATCGCACCCAGCATGAGCACGCCGCCCGCGCCCAGCAGCGCGCGACGACGATGGTCGATAGTTTGTTGTTTGCGCATCGAAGACCCCGACTTTAACAGTGGTTTGGTTTTCGTAATCTCGCACGGCAGTCGTTGGAATCACGTCACGGTTACGTGAATTCGAGAGTTATTCAGGTTTGCGGTGAAAATGTTACGCGCGGACGCGGCGGAATGGTAGACGCCAGGGACTTAAAATCCCTTGGGAGTAATCCCGTCCGGGTTCGGATCCCGGCGTCCGCAGCAAAGCTGATGATCCCCTCATGGCATCAGTGACAAAAGCCAACCGAGGTATGGTCGGTGTATCGCATGATTGATCCAAGTCAATGCGTTTTCGAATAGTGAAGCCGATTGATAAATGGGGTGAATTGTTCGCGCGCCATGGAACGCCATCTCATGAATCTCATGACACGTGGCACGAATAAGGGTGCGACAACGGCGCATCGATGTTGGTCATGTAAGGGGGAAGTCGCCCTCACCGATTACTTTTGTCGCCATTGCGGAATGTGGAGTCCACTTCACCGAGATGAAAGCATTCATGGGCGGCTGCTATCCATCGAAAAATTGTTGCTGAAGACAATATTTGGAGTTGGCGCGGTATTGCTTCTGGTCGGGTGGATTGTGCTACAAATGTTTCATTTCGACATCTACCACCGCTGATCTTCGCGGGCTTATCAAAATCGCGGTTGATCGTTTTTCGTTTTACGCGGGGACCCATCGAAAAATGCTCTTATCATTTGCAAGAGCTAAGGAGCGAAGGTCCGGCTTAGTGTCTGCGAAACACCGACAGGAGCGCATGATGGAAAAAGCAGCTTTCAAATGGGCAATAATTGCCAGCGCGGTCATTGGGTTCGGTGCGTGCGCCCTAGCGCAAGACATCGATGTAGGCAAAATAGAATACCTGTCCAGTTGCGCTGCATGCCACGGCGCGGATGGTAAGGGAAAGGGACCGTTCGGTGCGGCGCTGAAATCGGCACCGACCGACCTAACGGTGCTCAGCAAGAAAAATAACGGCGTGTTTCCCGTCAATGCGGTGTACGAAGTTGTCGACGGGCGCACAGCGATCGGCAGCCATGGCACGCGTGAAATGCCGATTTGGGGCTACCGATACAGACCACCTGAGGCGTATAAGTTAAAACAAGCCGACGACTATGTATATTCGCCTCCAGCTTCTCCAGAAGGTGTGGTTCACGGTCGCATCTTGGCGGTCATCGATTACCTCAATCGCATCCAGGAGAAATGAACGCGGGATGGCGAGCTATCCTGAGAGACGCGCCAGTCGAAAGCTTCCCATAGCAATCGCGGCCACTCTCGATGACGACTGTCCACACGAAATAGGCCTAGCGCGGGTCAATGCCGAATCCGAAACCTAACGCCGGACACCATGGGCGCGCGATCGCCGCGGCCGCGCTCGCGAGCGTGTGGCTCTCTGCTTGCGCCATGTCGGATGACAGTCTCTCGTCTTTCCTGGTCGCGCCGGGCAATTACGTGCTGTTCACCTGCGACGATATCGCGCGAACCGCGAAAACTACCCAGGCGCGCCAAAAGGAATTGGAACAGTTGATGGCGAAAGCCAGCACCGACACCGGCGGGCGGTTGATCAGCGACGCCACCTATGGGACGGAATACGCCACGACGCGCGGTCAGATGAAGAATTTGCGGGCCGCCGCCGCAGAGCGGAAATGCGATTTCGTGCCGGGCGCCGACAATCCCGCCGCACGCGCGAGCGACAGCGTCATTCGTTGACGACGCCGCTGGCCGGCGTCATCGCGCCGGGATAGGCTCATGGAACTTCTTGCGAGCGGCGCTATTATCGCCGCGGGAGCGCGCCACGCGCGCGGCATCAAACGGGGGCGGCCATGAGCCTTATCATCAGCATTCTCATTACGTTTCTTGTCATTATCCTGGTGCTTTACCTGATCAATATGCTGCCGATCGATGGCCGCGCCAAGCAGATCGTGCGCATCATCGTCATCATCATCGGCGTATTATCGCTGTTGAAATATCTGGCGATTTACTAGAGCGGCGTCGATCCACTTCGCTCATTCCCTTACTCGGGTCCGGCTTTGTCGGCCCGAGCACAGGCTCCAGCGGGAATCCAGGGTCACAGTTGCAGATTCTGTTCTTGTACTGGGTCCCCGCTTTCGCGGGGACGAGCGGAGAAAAGCGCCTACAGCCTCACGCGGCGCAGCCGCAAGGCGTTGCCAACCACGCTGACGGACGACAGCGCCATCGCCGCGGCGGCGATGATCGGCGACAGCAGCAGCCCGAAGGTGGGATAGAGCACGCCGGCCGCGATCGGCACGCCGGCGGAATTGTAGATGAAGGCGAAGAACAGGTTCTGCCGGATATTGTGCATCACCGCCTTCGACAGCGCGCGCGCCTTGACGATGCCGGTGAGGTCGCCCTTGAGCAGCGTGACGCCGGCGCTTTCGATCGCCACATCGGTGCCGGTGCCCATGGCGATGCCGACGTCGGCGGCGGCCAGCGCCGGGGCGTCGTTGACGCCGTCGCCGGCCATGGCGACCACGCGGCCCTCGCGGCGCAGCTTCTCGATCACGGCGCTCTTCTGGTCCGGCAAGACTTCCGCCTCGACCTCGGAAATGCCCAGGCGCTTGGCGACGGCGAGTGCGGTGGTGCGGTTGTCGCCGGTGAGCATCACCACGCGCACGCCGTCGGCGGACAGTGCAGCGAGTGCCGTCGGTGTGGTGGGTTTGACCGGGTCGGCGATCGCGATGACGCCGGCCAGCTTGCCGTTCACGCCGAGGAATATGGCGGTGGCGCCGTCGCCGCGCAGGCGCTCGGCTTCAGCGGCGAGCGCCGCTGTATCGATATTCAGTTCGGCTAAGAATTTGGCATTGCCGAGCGCGAGCCGCTTGCCTTCGACCATGCCGATGACGCCTTTGCCGGCCGGCGCGTCGAAGCCGCGCACGGGCGCCAATTCGATCTTACGCTCGGCAGCGGCCGCAACGATCGCCGCCGCCAGCGGATGCTCGCTGCCGCGCTCGACGCTGGCGGCGAAGCGCAGCACCTGCGCCTCGTCGAAGCCGGGCAGCGCGACGACCGCCACCACCTTCGGCTTGCCTTCCGTGAGCGTGCCGGTCTTGTCGACCACCAGCGTGTCCACTTTCTCCATGCGCTCGAGCGCTTCCGCGTTCTTGATCAGCACGCCCAATTGCGCGCCGCGGCCGACGCCGACCATGATCGACATCGGCGTGGCAAGGCCAAGCGCGCAAGGGCAGGCGATGATCAGCACGCTCACGGCGGCGACCAGCCCGAAGGCGAAGCGCGGTTCCGGCCCAAACGTGGCCCAGGCGGCAAAGGCGATGAGCGCCACAGCGATCACCGCCGGCACGAACCAGCCGGCGACCTGATCGGCCAGCCGCTGGATCGGCGCGCGGCTGCGCTGCGCACTCGCCACCATCTGCACGATTTGCGCCAGCAAGGTGTCGCGGCCGACCTTGTCGGCGCGCATCACGAAGCTGCCGCTCATGTTGATGGTGGCGCCGATCACGCGCGCGTCCTTGTCTTTGGTCACCGGCATGGATTCGCCGGTCACCATGGATTCATCGAGCGAGGAGCGGCCCTCCAGCACGACGCCGTCGACCGGCACCTTGTCGCCGGGGCGCACGCGCAAGCGGTCGCCGACTTGGATAGCGTCGAGCGAAACCTCCTCGTCGCTGCCGTCATCTTTCACGCGGCGTGCGGTCTTCGGCGCCAGATCGAGCAGCGCGCGGATGGCGCCCGAGGTGGCCGCGCGCGCGCGCAGTTCGAGCATCTGGCCTAGCAGCACCAAAACGGTGATCACGGCTGCGGCTTCGAAATAAACGGCGACCGCGCCCTCCGCGTCCCGGAAGGTCGGCGGGAACAGGTCTGGTATCAGCACCGCTACGACGCTGTAGAGCCAGGCCACGCCGGTGCCCATTGCGATCAACGTGAACATGTTCAAGTTGCGCGTGAGCAAAGATTGATAGCCGCGCACAAAGAACGGCCATCCAGCCCACAACACCACCGGCGTCGCCAACGCGAACTGAATCCAATTCGACAGAGTTTTTCCAAGTAGCATGTGAAGATCGGTCAGGTGGCCGCCCATCTCCAGCGAAAGCACCGGCAGCGTGAGCACGAGGCCAATCCAGAACCGGCGCGTCATGTCGACGAGTTCAGCATTGGGGCCGCTGTCGGCGGTGGGCATTTCGGGTTCGAGCGCCATGCCGCAGATCGGGCAGGCGCCGGGCCCGGGTTGCCGTATCTGCGGATGCATCGGGCAGGTGTAGATGGTGCCGTCCGGCACGGGTTCAGCGGCTTTCGCGCTGCCGAGATATTTCTGCGGATCGGCGGTGAACTTGCTGCGGCAGCCAGCCGAGCAGAAATAATAGCTGTGGCCATGATGTTCGGTGCGGTGCTTGGCGGTATGCGGATCGACCGTCATGCCGCAGACCGGGTCGATGACGCCGCCAGCGGCGGGGGCGTCGTGATGATGGTGCTCGGTGGTCATGCTCATGGCACTCAACTTTCGGCGGTGGTATTCGGGGGCTCTTGTCTTATATACCCCCATGGGGTATATAGACCGCATGCGCAAGGACCACAAGAAGGACGGCAAGACGGCAACGCTCAAGCGGCTCGGCCGTATCGAAGGTCAGGTGCGCGGCTTGGCCCGCATGGTCGAGGACGAGCGCTACTGCATCGACATCGTGACGCAGATCGCCGCGGTGCGCGCCGCGCTGCGCCGGGTGGAAGAGGAAATCCTGCGCGGCCACGTCGCGCATTGCGTCGCGCACGCGATTTCGAGCGGCGACAAAGCCGATCAGCGCCGCAAGGTCGCTGAATTGATGGATGTGATGGGGCGCGCCGGGCGCTAAGCGAACTTCTCTCGCGCCAGCTTCGCGCCGGCGCCGAGCGCCATCAATTTGGCTTCGGCGATGTCGCGCCGCATCGGCGCCATGCCGCAATTGGTGCAGGCGACGATGCGTTGCTTCGGCACGAACTTCATCACCTCGCCGATCACTTGCGCCACCTGTTCGGGCGTCTCGACCGCGTCGGTGGCAACGTCGATGACGCCGACCAGTACGTCCTTGCCGTCGAGCAAGGAGAGCAGCTTCAACGGCACGCGCGAATTGATGCACTCGAGCGACACCTGCTTGACGCGGCTCTGGGCCAGCGCCGGAAAAATCTGCTCATATTGCCGCCACTCCGAGCCGAGCGCGTTCTTCCAATCGATATTGGCTTGGATGCCGTAGCCGTAGCAGATGTGCACGGCGGTGGTGCATTTGAGCCCGTCGATGGCGCGATGCAGCGCCTCGATGCCCCAGCCGGGAACCTCGTCCATGAATACGTTGAAGGCCGGTTCGTCGAACTGGATGACATCGACGCCGTCGGCTTGTAGCGCGCGCGCTTCCTGATTGAGCAAATCGGCGAAGGCCATCGCCATCTTCACCTTGTCGCCGTAGTGGGAGTCCGCGACGGTATCGGCGATCGTCATCGGCCCCGGCAGCGTGATCTTCAACTTGCGTTGGGTGTGGGCGCGCGCGTGGCGCGCCTCGGCCTGATGCGCGCGGCCTTTCAGCGAAAGCGCGCCGCGCACCACCGGCACCATGGCTTTGTAGCGGTCGGCGCGGATGCCCATCTCGACCTTGTGGGCGAAATCGATGCCATCGACGAATTCCAGAAAGCCATGCACGAAATGCTGGCGCGACATTTCGCCGTCGCCGACGATATCGATGCCGGCGTCCTCCTGCATTTTGACCGCGAGCAGCGTGGCGTCGAGCTTGCCTTGCGCGAGATCGTCACCTTGCAGCCGCCACTGCGGCCACAGTCTGTTCGGCTCGGCGAGCCAGAACGGTTTCGGCAGGCTGCCGGCGACGGTTGCAGGAAACATCATGTTGGTTGGCTCGCAAAACCTTCGGGCGGTTGCCAATCATAGAGCCAATCGTAGCGCGCGCGCAGTTTTTCTCCGCCCATCGCGCGCATGGCGAGATTACGTACGAACGCTTCCGGGCCGCTCAGCCCATAGATGCGGCCCTGGCGGCGGGAGGCCTGTTGGGCGCGCGCGGTGCGGTGCCAGCGGGCACCTTCATAGGCGCGCAGCGCGTCGCAAGGATCATCCAGATATTTCCCCAGCATGTCGGCGAGCACCGCGGCATCCTCGATCGCCATGCCGGCGCCTTGCGCGAGAAACGGCAGCATCGGGTGGGCGGCGTCCCCGATCAGAGTCATCGGGCCCACGCCGCCGCGAAACGGCGCCTTGCGGTCGTACAGCGCCCACTTCAGCCACTGGTCGGGGATCGCGATCAGCGCGCGCGCCTGCTCGGCCCAGGCCCAGCGCGCGAAATGGCGCAGGATCTCGGCGCGATTGCCGGCGGCCGACCAGCCGATCTCTTTCCATTCGTCGTGTACGATGCCGACGATGTTGATGAGACGGCCCGCCTTCACCGGATAATGCACGAGATGGGCGTCGGGCCCGAGCCACAGATGTACCAGCGGCTCGCGGAATTCTTCTGGCACCGCTGAAGCCGGCACCAGCGTGCGCCAGGCGGTGCGGTGGCGGAAACGCGGCGGGCGGCGGCCCTGTAATTGCGCGCTCAGCGTCGACCACACGCCGTCGGCGCCGATCAGCGCGACGCCGCGTTCGTCCACCACGCGCTGGCCGCGGCGCGCCTGCACCGTGATACCGTTGGCGTGGGCGGCGAAGTCCTCGACGCGGGTGGCGAGCTTGATCTCGATGTCCAGCGTGGTCTGCACGGCGGCGGCGAGCGCCGATTGCAGGTCGCCGCGATGGATCGTCCAATAGGGCGCGCCGTAGCGCCGCTCGGCGTCGCTCCCAAGCGGAATGCGCACGATCTCGCGGCCCGAGCCGCCCGCCATCACGCGGATCGCCCGCGG